>Ga0209629_10002317_pt1 | contig 12862 bp, 6 predicted proteins | sample TergutCu122P5_FD_187286 | JGI IMG/M metagenome (GOLD analysis project Ga0209629, IMG submission 187286) | Cubitermes ugandensis P5 segment gut microbial communities from Kakamega Forest, Kenya - Cu122 P5 (SPAdes) (version 2) | ecosystem: Host-associated > Arthropoda: Insects > Digestive system >... | reverse complement strand
TTTCAGGATGTCGAAATATTAGCCAACGACAGTTTGTATGTTTTCATAAATGTTAAACCCAAAGAAAACGGACAATTCACGCCAACGCTTTTCAACGATTATGTGGTTTTTGAAACAAACGGCGTTCAACAGAAAGTCGTTCTGCAAGCCTATGGACAGGATGTTTATACCTTGCGGGGCGTAATCATATCTACTGATTCTGTTTTGGATAATAAAAAGCCCTATTTGATTTACGACAGTTTGGTTATCGGCAAAAGCGCTACGGTTGAAATTGGCGCAGGCAGCGTTTTTTATATGTATAACAATGCGCAGCTTATTGTCAACGGTACGATTAAAGTTTCAGGTACGGTAGAAAATCCGGTTGTCTTTCGGGGAAGCCGCACCGATTATATGATAACTATTCCTTACGATCTGATTCCCGGACAATGGGGCGGCATCCGGTTTGCGCCGGATAGTTATGATAATGAAATGGAAAATGTACGCATACGAAACGGGAAGTTCGGAATGAATCTGGGAATAAGCGCCGATCCGGCGCGGAGCAAGCTTTCCTTGAAAAATACAGTTCTGACCAATGCTTCCGGGACTTTGTTTCAGTCGGTCAATTGCAGTTTTACTGCGGAGAACTGCGAGTTCTCAAATTCTAACGGCGCTTTATTAAGTATAGTCGGCGGTTCTTGCCATTTTACGCATTGTACGATTGCTAATTTTTATCCGTCGAATCCCGAATTGGGATGGGCTAACTCCGACCATGCCACGCTTTTCCTGACGGATAATATTTTGGGGGACAATGATTCGATCTGCAATTATCCGGTGAATAGCGCCGAATTTTACAATTCGATTATCTGGGGCAATTCACCTGCTTCTACAATTCAGATAACACAAAGCCCACAGGGGAAGGATATCCCCTATTTATTCCAAAACTGTTTGCTTTCCAATGAAAAGACGAATAATCCCAAAGTGGTCGATTGTATTTTCAAAGTCGATCCTTTATTCCAAAAAACCGATCCGAACGATATAGAAAAGAATACATGGTATCCGTCTTTCGATTTCCGTCTGAAAAAGAATTCGCCCGCTAAAGATGTAGCGAAACTCGAAATTGCAACCCAACTACCCTACGACTTAAACGGTTATCCCCGTCTCGCCGACGGAAAACCCGATTTAGGAGCATACGAGTATCATGAGGAGAAATCGCCGTAGGGGATAAAAATTGGAAAATTATATATACCTTTGTAACATTAAAACGGATTTTTAACTAAAAACTTAACGATATGAAATCAAGACTTTTTATTTTAGCAATTCTGCTCTATTTTCCGGCGCTTTTTTACTGTCCGGCGCTTAGTCAATCCAATTTCAGGCTGATGTTCTACAACACTGAAAATTTGTTTGATACTTTCGACAATCCGGCGACTATTGACGACGATTTCCTTCCCGAAGGAACAATGCATTGGACGCCGGGGCGTTATTACAACAAACTGAACAACATCGCAAAAGTGATCACTTCCGCTGGAGAATGGGATACGCCCGCATTGGTCGGATTGTGCGAAGTGGAAAACGAGAAGGTAATCAAGGATCTGACGCTGTATTCCCCTCTGAGAAAAATGAATTACAGGTATGTTATTACAAACTCGCCTGATCCGCGTGGAATCAACACAGCGCTGTTGTACCAGAGAGAAAAGTTCAAATATTTGGGACATGCTTGCTATACGATCCGTTTTCCGCATAATCCCGAGAAACGTACACGGGATATTTTGCATGTAACAGGGCAAATATCGGCAAGCGATACGCTGGATGTATTTGTCTGTCATTTCCCTTCCCGTCGCGGCGGAGAGGTCGAATCGGAGCCTGACAGGATGTACGTGGCGTCGGTCGTCAAAGCTAAATGCGACAGTTTGATGCGAATCCGAAAAAACGCCTGCATCGTGATTATGGGCGATTTTAACGATGAACCTTCTAACCGGAGCATCTTCCAGATTCTTCATGCGCAACCGGTTTCAAACAATATCGTTGGGCAAGACCTGTATAACCTTTTTTTCGCTTTTGAAAAGAGAAAAAACACCGGCAGTTATAAATTTAAAGACCAATGGAACATGCTGGATCAAATCATTGTTTCGGGGAATCTGATTACCGGCGATCGATCGATTCGCGTGTTTCCGCATACGGCGACTATTTTTTACCGCGATTTTATGATGGTCGATGATAAAACCTACGGTGGAAAGCGTCCGAAAAAAACCTATCACGGACGCAGGCATGAAGGCGGATACAGCGATCATCTGCCGGTTTGGGTCGATTTTAGCGTTAACGACCGGTATTCTTTCCCTGTGCCGTAAATAGCCCCATCACATTTGCCGGAGGACGTTTCGCTAACAGTTCTTTCTTCATAAAATCCATGTAGGGGGCTACATGCTTAAAGAATTTATAATAGCCTTTACATAAATAATTCAATCCCTCTTCTCCCGAACCGGTTTTGATAATCCGGTTTTTGGGACATTCGCCATTGCAGGCAAACAGGAACTCGCAGGTTTTACATTGCGAAGGAAGAGCGTTTTGCTTGTCGTTTCCGAATTGAATCTGCTTTTCAGAATACATCATCTCGGTAAGCGTCCGCGTTCGGATATTACCTAACTTATATTCCGGAAATACGAAATGGTCGCAGGCATAAACATCACCGTTAAACTCCATTACACCAGCATGTCCGCAGGTTTTCGCCAGCGTGCAAACGCCCGGAGGCTCTCCTACCCAATTGGCTAAGGTTGAATCGAAATACTGAATATAAAACGTCCCTACATCTTTCCTCACCCATTCGTCGAAGATAGCAATCAGGAAATTCCCCCACTTTTCGGACGGTACGTTCCACGAAGCCGGTTTCCCGTCGATCTGCTCAACGATAGGAGCAAACTGAATATAACGGCAATCGATGCTTTTGAAAAAATGATAAAACTCAAGCGGATAATCTGCATTATAGTCGTTCACCACTGCCATAATGTTAAATTCCACATTATGCTTTTTCAGAAGTGAAATACCTTTCATTACGGAAAGAAAAGTCGGACGTCCGTCTTTTGTCCGGCGATAGACATCGTGGCAATGCTGCGGTCCATCGATAGATATGCCTACTAAAAAATTGTTGTCTTTGAAGAATTTACACCAATCGTCGGTCAGTAAAGTCCCGTTTGTCTGGATACAGTTATCGATTGGTCTGCCTCTTCCGTATTTTTTTTGAAGCTCCAGCGCCCGTATGTAGAAATTCCGGTTTCGCATTAAAGTTTCTCCTCCATGCCATGTAAACAGGACTTCCTGCATGGTTTGCGACTGAAGATACTGTTCGATAAACCGTTCCAAAGTATCCTCAGACATCACATAACCGGATGACTGAGGGTACAGGTTTTTCTTTTCCAAATAGTAACAGTATTCACACCGGAGGTTGCATACCGCTCCCACCGGTTTTAACATTACGTAGATGGGACGGGCAAACGGAGCGACAGCGTTGAAGTTCATTTTTTAGAATTATATTTTTTCCAAAAATCAAGCTGCTTCTCTATATATGCATCGCTTGTCGGATCGGTATCTCCGTATTTTACCTGCAATTGGGCTAATTTCTTTTTTAGCGCCTTGATGTTTTCGGCTTGCGCAGGATCGTTGATCAGGTTGTGCAACTCGTGAGGATCGTTCTTCAAATCAAACAATTCCCATACGTCTATATCATTATAAAAATGAATCAATTTATACCGGTCGGTTCTCACGCCGTAATGTTTCTTCACAGCATGCGGTCTCGGATATTCATAATAATGATAATAGATTGCTTGTTTAGCGGTTTGTTTTTTTCCGGTCAGTACAGGTTTGAACGATTCGCCCTGCATATCTTTGGGAACCGGCAATCCGGCTAAATCCAACAGCGTCGGGGCAAAATCCACATTCTGAATCATGGCATTCGTCACTCCACCTGATTTGATAGCTTGCGGATAACGGATGACAAAAGGAGTTTTCAACGATTCTTCATACATAAACCGCTTGTCGAACCAGCCGTGTTCGCCCAGATAAAAACCCTGATCGGAAGTATAAATGATAATGGTATTGTCTAATTCACCCGTTTGTTTCAGATAATCCAGAACTCGCCCGACATTGTCGTCCACCGAAGAAACGCATTTCAGGTAATCGCGCATATACCGCTGAAATTTCCATTCCGTCAGCTCTTTCCCCTGAAGATGTCTTTTGGCGAAATCTTCAATAATCGGATTATACACTTTGTCCCATGCAGCCTTCTGTTCGGAGGTCATACGCTTAAATTCGGGAGGGCGTGTGGCATCCCATGAACCAATCGTTTTCAGGTCTTCGCCTATCAGCATATCTTTAGCCACGCTCATCAGTTGTTGCTGAGCGGCAATACGTCCTTCGTAAGTATCATAAAATGTTGACGGAACAGGAAAAGTAACGTTTTCATACATCGATAATTTATTTGGCGCAGGCATCCAGTTCCGGTGGGGAGCCTTGAAATGCATCATCAGGAAGAAAGGTTTTTCTTTATCGCAGCCTTTAAGAAACTTAATGGCATTGTCGGCAGTCAGATCGGTGGCATATCCTTCGTAATGAACCCGTTTTTCACCGGTTTCCATAAAATCAGGATTGTAGTATTCGCCCTGATCATAATGTACGCTATAGAAGTCGAAACCGGTAGGCGTACTTTTCAAATGCCATTTTCCAACCATACCGGTATGATAGCCTGCCGCTTTCATGAGCTTGGGAAGCGTCTGCTGGGAACCGTCGAAAGTAGTTTTCCCGTCATTATCGTAGAATCCGTTCTTATTGCTGAATTTGCCGGTCAGCATCACCGCACGGGACGGACCACTGAGCGAATTGGTAACAAAACAATTGTTAAACCGCATCCCTTCGCGGGCAATACGATCGATGTTCGGCGTTTGGTTCAATCCGTAGCCATAAGCGCTAACAGCCTGATAGCCATGATCGTCGGACATGATATACAAGATATTGGGTCGTTTTGCAGGCGGAGCAGCCTGCATAACGCCGGCTCCCGCAACTGTTAGCGAGAGACCGGTAAATAAAATATTTTTCATAAATACTTAATTATTAAAATATGCTCCAAAGATAATCATTTATTTTTTACTTCTTCTAAAATTCCATGGAGCAATCGGATTTTGATCAATCCATAAACCCACACGGGCTTTTCTTGCTTTGATTTCATAGTTAGCATATTCCGGCGTAGAATCATATTTTTTGAAATGCCAAGCCATACCTGCTTTCAGCATTTCGGCTGAAACGTCTTTTCCATCGGAAGTATAAACCCAGGCAACGAATCTATTCCAACTTCTCTTAGGCTTTCCTCTTTTGGTGAGTTGCGGCTGGATACGAACCTGTTTCCCGAAAATCAAATCTGAAAGATACTGTTTGGATCGCGTACCGAAAGCCTGATTTTTCTCCGGAGCATCAATCCCGTAAATACGGATTTTCAACAACTGCTTGTTGTCTGTCAATCCTTGGAAAGTATCGCCATCGGTAATGCCAACGACTTTAACAAAATAGTCTTTCGATTTTTTGACCACTTGATTATCTTCCGGATTCTTTCCATCGATTTGTCCGAAGGGGGTGAACAGGAGGAGAAGCAATAATATGGAGATGAGATTTAATGCTCTGCTTTTGCTATTAGCATGGGTTTTTCCCTTGATACAAAGGATACAAGTCAAATTCCAAGTCATTATTCTTACCCCAAACAATGTTTCCATTATTTATTTTAAATTTACGAAAATTACTGTATTTCAAATATTTGTTGTGTTGTGGATGCGGGTGTGTTTTTAGAAAATATCCAAAATCAATATATCTGACTGCACCGTCATCTGCCGATACGGATGATAAAGGTGCGGATTTGGTTATGTCCGATCGCGAAAGAAAAACTTTTTTCGGTACGCGTTATTTCGGGTTGTTCCCGTAAAGGGTTTTCAATATGATCTGATTCAATCACATTCATTAGTTTCGAAGGAAGGTTGACCGTAACCTTATCGTCACGCCCTTCCGTTTCGAAAATGCGCAATACGACATGTTCTGGCTCCCAATTTTCCTGCAACACTTTGATAGCCGATATGATGACGTGGTCATTGCCGGTAATGCCGTAAAAGGATTCTTCGTTTCCCAATGCAATTTCTTCAGTCCAACCGCTTATATGGGCAGCATGCTTGTATTCCTGCATTGCTACAGGCGGACGGTTAAATTCCATTGCACGCTGTACAATTCCATTGCCACGCCATCCGCCTGTATGTGCTGCAAGTGCATAACAAACCTCCTGTTGTCCATGATCCATCCGAGGATCCATGTCGCGCGAATTATACAAAACCGTCATTCCCATCAAGCCATCGTCGAGAGTGAAAGCATTGTGTCCATCGTTGAACAGGCTGATACCCCAATCGTTGCCTGACATATCGACCCAATTTTGCGCCGGAAGTTCGGTTTTCGACAACTGTCGTTCAATATAACCATAGGGATTTTCGTAGGTTGCCGTTCCGTTTTTTAAGATAACAGGGAAAAGAACATTCAACGCACGGTCGTGTTCATGCCAATCGACAACGATACGAAACTTCACCTGCGGCATCCCTTTTTCGATCATCATTTGACGGATAAAACGTGAATCTCCTGCAACATCTTCCCATTGTACGGTTATACGCAACGGTGTATTTTCAACTATTTTTACTCCTGAAAGCGTAACAAAAGGAACTGTTGTACCTGAAAAACGTGTTCTCCATGCGTTACTTTCACTTGTTTCTCTTAACATTAATTGGTTTCCAATACCGTTCAACAGTTCACGTCCACTCTGTTTGCAGACGATAGAACTGACTCCTTCGTTGTTCCATTTAACACGATAATATTCATTTTCGGCAAAATCTTTGCCGGATTTTACTCCGTCTATCGTTTTCGGACGTTGTCCTGCAAATGCCTTCACCATGCGAAAGCCAACAGAAGGTAAATTATTCATCCAAAGAATGATGCGATAATCGCACTGATCGGTTGATACGCTGTCGATTACATAAGGGATTTCGTTACCGGCGACATCTTTTACGGCAAAAGTTTGTACCGGCGTTACGAAATGCAAGTTGACACTTGTAAGGGCGGTACGTTTCCATGCTAAAGGATTATATATCACAATTGGGACTCCTTCGCCGCGTGTATCAATGCGCGCGCCGATCGTTTCCAATCCGAATGTTTGCAGTCGTTCTGCTTCCGTGATGACCGATTCCAAATCAAGAACGGCATCGTTGGCAGCATCGCCGATGCAGGTTCCGGATAAAATGTCGTGAAATTGATTCCGTAACACTATTTTCCATGCTTCACGAAAATCGATTCTCGGAAAGAAAGGTTTACCTTGCATTTTAGAGCCTGTCGTGGCGAAGGTTTCGGCTGTCAGCAACGCATTTTCTGCCTGACGGTTGAGGCGTTTGATGCGTGCCTGCGAAGCGTAGCTCGCGCGAAAATAGGTATTTGGGGCAACCACTCCTAATTCGCCTTTGAAAGTCGGCCAATTGTATCCGGAAGCATTCAGTCTTGCGAAATAGTTCTCCGGACTCTCGAAAGCGGTGGCAGAAATTCCGGGGATTTTACGTAATTCCGAAAGAGCCTGCATATCCGTATCGCGTGGACCTCCGCCGTGATCGCCTTCACCGTAAATTACAAGCGCTTCGGGATAAGCCGTGATGTTGTACCACTCTTTAATGTTTTTCAACATGTCAGCTATAAGTTGGGTGTTATAAGGTGCCGGCAGATTGTAAGCCAGGATGCGCGACCCATCATCGGATTCCCACCAAAAAATACGCATGTTTTCGGGAGCTCCACGCATGAACAGATAGTTATCCATGCCGCAACCCTTAAAAATCTTGGGTAAAGTGGCTGCATGTCCGGTAAATGCATCAGGTGTCCATACGATGCGACTCAGGGGAGTCAGGTCGTTTTCACGCATAAATTCGCTGCCCAAAAGGAACTGACGTATATAGGATTCTCCGCCGGCGAGTATTTCATCGGGTTCGCTCCATTGGTTTCCCACCACGCTCCACGTACCGTCGGCGATTCGTTTTTTGATTGCTTTCAACAAGTCAGGATAGAGCAGACTCATCTGTTCGTAAAGCGCTATTTGGCTTTGTGCGAAAGTCAGTCCCTGCTCTTGCTCCATGATATGCAATACTCCCCAAAAGGTGTCAGGAATAACACGTTTTACGGTTTCGTTCCATCTCCAGCGATAAGCAAGGTCAATGTGAGCATTACCCGCAAGTTTGATTTGGGGAAGTTGTTCCGTATTTTGCCCCGCAAGATTTGGAATGAAAGCGATTATTACTGATAAAACGAAGAATAATTTTAACTCTTTCATTTCATGTTTTTATTTTTACCATCCTGGATTTTGCACTAACGCCGGATTTCGTTCGATTTCCACAGCCGGAATCGGCCAGAGTGTATCGCGTTGAGTGAATTTGTGGGTATATAGGGCGTTTCCCCATATATTTACAGCGACCACATTGGACAGTGTCTCAACGGCAATCCCCCAGCGGCGCAAATCACTGAAACGGTGACCTTCTATGGCAAGTTCAATGGCGCGCTCTTTCCGGATACGTTCCGTCATCTGGTCTTTAGTGGTAACAGCCAGCCATTCCGGTCCGGAATTAAGTCCTGGCATGTGAACGCTTGGTCTTGTTCTTACCTTGTTCAACTCAATAATGGACTTATCCAACTGTCCATTTTCATTATAAGCTTCAGACAACATCAACAGGACATCGGCATAACGGATCAGTGGAAATGCAAATGGAATTTGTTCACGACTGGTGATGACACCACCCAGGTCATACTCTGTTACAAATTTTCGCCAGAAATAAGTGATCCAACCGGCATCATTTTGCATTGTACCTGCGCTTGCATTTCCCTGTGTGTTATTATCCAGTGCAAACAGCATATCCTTTGGCAGGTTGCCTGCCCAGCCCTTATAGGTTGAATAAGGCACAATAATCGTCGCCATCAAGCGAGGGTCCCTGTTTTTGTATGCATTCAGTATTTTGGTCGTATCGGCATTCCTTAACCCTGTTACCTTGCCTGCAGTCATTTGAACACTCATATAACCCATACGTTTTGCAGCACGCTCTCCGTTTGCAGTGGGCGTATCATTGTATCCGGGGAAAATATCTTCCCAGTTAAAGGGCTTTCCATCAGGATATTCATACATATCAACAAATGCTGTAGACGGCATTGAAAAATTCCTACAACTTCCATAAGAATTACGGGTGCCCAAATATAAATTATAGGGCATTCCATAATTGGTTCCAACGCCACTCTTATTTTGAATGGCAAAAATCATTTCATTGCTCTTTGCCCCATTATAAAGTTTAAAAATATTGGCATAATCAGGATCCAATCCATAACCATAATTATTGGACTTGTTATAGATCACTTCCTCAAAATCGGAGATCGCGTTTTTCCATTCCTGATTATACAGATATACTTTTCCCCGTAGCGCGTATGCTGCTCCTTTGGTCGCCCTGCCATAATCGCTGTCGGTCCATGTGACTCTGAGTTTCGAAATGGCTTCGTTTAAGTCGCTGAGAATATAGGAACGAATCTCGTCTGCTGTACTTCTTGGCTTTTTCATGTTGGCATAATCAGCATTGACATTGGTAGTTTCATCGTAATAAGGCACACCGCCCCATAAATCTAATAGAGTAAAATAAAATAGAGCTCTCAGAAATTTGGCTTCAGCAATCAATTCCCCTTTTGTATCTTCATCCAGACTGGACATGTTTGACACATGTCGTATAACGTTATTAGCGCTTTGAATACCTTCATACGTGGTTTGCCATTTAGCGCTTAAGGTGTTATCGCGATCGGTATAGTTTCCGCCGAGATAATTATTGAAATTATAATTGGCAACGAATCCATACGCTATATCACCTAACATATCATACTGAAACTGTACGCCGTATGCATTAACATCGCGCATCACAGCATAAACGCCCATCATCGCTTGTTTTGCTTGATCTGCTGTTTTCCAAAATAAACCTTGGTTCAATTTATCACCGGGATAGGTGTTTAGATCATAACACCCGTTCAATGAAATCCCTGCAATCACAATTAATATAATAATCTTTTTCATGTGAATATAATTGTTTATATTTAAACTGTTTAAAAAGTTAAATTAACACCGACGGTAGTCGTTCTAAAAGTTGGATAGTTAGTTCCGTTTACCTCCGGATCGAGACCCGGATAGTTGGTAAAAGTAAGCGCATTTTCGATACTTGCATAGAAACGAAGCGCTTCGATCGATAATTTTTGCGAAATACTTTTCGGGATCGTGTATCCCAACTGAACGTTCTTCAATCTCATATAGGATTTATCATACACATAGAAGTCACTGGCTATGAAGTTGCGCTGATCATTTGTCAACAGACGTGGAAAGGTAGCATCCGTACGTCCATCATACCATCGTCCGTCGGTAATGGTCTTATTGAGTTGACTGCCACGCATCACCATTGATCGATATTGGGCGGCATCACTACCGTCCCAATAAACAAACAAGCCTCCGATTCCCTGTAATAGGGCGGAAAAATCGAACCCTTTCCAACTAGCGCCCAAATTAAGGGCATAAATTACCGTTGGGTTGGGACCATTCCCTATCTTGATACGGTCGTCGGAAGTGAGGGCGCCGTCGCCATTTGTGTCAGCGTACAGAAAATCCCCCTTTTGAGGTCTGGTGTAATTTTTAAAATAATCAGGGTTTTTATCTACCAACGACTGTACATAAGCTAAATCGTCGTCGCTTTGCACCAACCGGTCCACTTTCATCACATATTGTATGTTAATAGGATATCCTTCAAGAAGTAAATTTGTTCCGGTGATAGTAGATTCAGCGCCTTTGAACTTGGTCAGTTTATTTTTTACATAACTGAAATTTCCACCGACAAAATAACGAACGTTTCCTACTTTGTCATTCCACGAAAGCGTGAAGTCGATACCTCTATTGCGTACTTCTCCGGCATTCTGTTTTGGAATAGAAGCGTTTCCATTGACCAAAGGCGCCGGCAGATTAATCAAAATGTTCTTGGTGTTTTTTTCAAAGACCTCAATGATTCCTGTCCATTTGCTTTTCCACAGATCAAAATCAACACCTGCATTGCTTACGTATGTTGTTTCCCATGTTACCTTGGCATTCGACAATGCGGTTTGCGCCCAACCAACTTGTACCGTATTATTCAACACGTAATTCCTATTGGCATAAAGTTCTTGATAATCGTAGTTGCCTATTGAATTATTTCCCAATCCTCCGTAGGAAAAGCGGAGTTTGAGACTGTTCAGCCAAGATATGTCCTGCATAAAACTTTCGTCATTGATGCGCCACCCTGCTGAAAATGAAGGAAACACGCCTCGCCGTGTTGCCCCTGGAGCAAATCTTGAAGAATAATCCATACGCAAATTAGCTTCAAACAGATATTTTTCTGCCCAGTTGAGATTCAAGCGACCGAAGTAAGAGTGCATAGCCCAATTGGTATAAGTGCCGGTTGCTGCTGCATCCATAGTAGCCGCATTCAGTTCTGTCAATTCAGGTGATGATAAATCCATCTTGCTTGCTGCAAACCACTGGTCTCTGTACGATTCTTGGCTGGCGCCAGCCATCACCTGAATGTTCAGAAGATTGATCTTATTTTCGTAACGAATGATTCCATCCATTTGGTTTCTGATCCATTTTTCATCTTTATTGGTAACCTGTGTCCTACCTGTTCCTAATGTTTGAATGGTGTTATCATAAAAATTCCACAAATCGAAGAAAACAGGTTGTTGATACAGATATGTATTGGTAAAATTGTAAGTAAAGGAACCTTCGATGCTCAAACCTCTCAAAGGTTTCAATTGTCCATAAAAACGGGAAACCAATTTATTGGTGGTAGAGTTGCCTTTCACGCTGTTTAATTGGCGTAATATATTATTGACGCCTGATTGTATGTTATCTTCCGTATTGTTTACCCCGCCATATCGTCCGTCGGGGGCACGAAAGCACATGCCGGGAGTCGTGTTCACCAGATTTCCGAAATTTCCGTCCGCACCCATACCAAGGTCTGCTACACCTTTATACCCATAGCTATTGACTCCAATCTTAAACCACGTCTTTACATCGGCGTCAAAATTAGCATGAGCACTAATCCTGTTATATCCCGAATTTTCCATGATACCTTGGTTCGTCATGTAATTACCCGATACAAGATAGTGTATTTTATCGGTACCACCACTTGCAGAAAGCATGTGATTTTGCATCCATCCCTGCTTAAAAGCAAAATCTTGCCAATCGGTGTTGGGATATTTCACAGGGTCGCTGTTCCCCGCATTACGCCATTCATCAATTTTAGCCTGACTGAATGGCACCGCCTGACCGCTGTTTTTAAAACCCTCATTGATTAACTCCATATAATCAGCATAATTGGTAACATAATCCAGTTTTTGGGCTACTTTTTGTGAAGACAGATACCCATTATAAGAAATTTTGGCAGTACCGGCGCGTCCTTTTTTGGTTGTAATCAGAACAACGCCATTGGCAGCACGCGAACCATAAATTGCCGAGGAAGCAGCATCTTTTAATATAGATATACTTTCTACATCCTGCGGGTTGAGATCGTTTATGCTACTTTCCATTCCATCAACCACGATCAATGGATCAGAGTTGTTTAATGTTCCCTGACCTCGTATTCGAATGGTAGCTTCGTCATATCCGGGACGTCCGCCACTTCCTTGTGTGACAGTAACGCCAGCCGCCATACCGGATAATCCTTCCGAAAGGTTAGTGATAGGACGACCATCCGTCATTTTGTTCATATCTACAGATATTACGGAACCTGTCAAATTC
>Ga0209629_10002316_pt1 | contig 12862 bp, 6 predicted proteins | sample TergutCu122P5_FD_187286 | JGI IMG/M metagenome (GOLD analysis project Ga0209629, IMG submission 187286) | Cubitermes ugandensis P5 segment gut microbial communities from Kakamega Forest, Kenya - Cu122 P5 (SPAdes) (version 2) | ecosystem: Host-associated > Arthropoda: Insects > Digestive system >... | reverse complement strand
TCATTGCGAGCCGCTTGCGGCGAAGCAATCTATGCTATTTTGAGATTGCTTCGGGCTTCGCCCTCGCAATGACGAATAAAACCGCCCTCGCAATGACGATGCACTATTACGCCGTCATTGCGACGTCATTGCGAGCCGCTTGCGGCGAAGCAATCTATGCTATTTTGAGATTGCTTCGGGCTTCGCCCTCGCAATGACGAATAAAACCGCCCTCGCAATGACGAATAAAACCGCCCTCGCAATGACGATGCGCTAAATAACGCTACTTATACAAAGGTCCATAAGCAGCGCAAGCGCGGTAGTCGGAACCTTCCGTGTCCGATCCGTAAGCATTCCATACGGCGGGACGGAAGATGTTGTCTTCCTCGACGTTGTGCATGCAAACAGGAATCGAAAGCATGGAAGCCAGCGAGATTAAATCCGCTCCGATATGTCCATAGCTGATTGCGCCATGATTGGCTCCCCAATAGTTCATTACCGAATAAACGTCTTTGAAATGACCTTTACCCGTAACGCGCGGAACAAAAAACGTGGATGGCCAGGTTTTGTCCGTTCGTTTGTCAATGATGTCAAATACTTCGGCTGGGAAAGTTGCCGTCCAGCCTTCAGCAATTTGAAGCACAGCGCCCAGTCCTTTTACCAGATTCAGGCGGCACATTGTTACCGGCATTCCTGCTTTTGTCAGGAATTTAGAGGAATAGCCTCCGCCCCGGAAATATTCCAGCGAAGAAGGTCCCCATTGGGTTGCGCCAAGCATCTTGCCGACTTCGTCTTCGGTGATTTCCCAGAAAGGTTTCATTACCGGCTCGCCGTTGCGCGATTGTTGTCCTGAACCGTCCAATGTGCAGGAACCTGAATTGATGAGGTGGATTGCGCCGTTCTTCAATGCGCCGTCGGGTTTCCAGCCGGTAGCCCGCTCAATGGATTCGGGACTCCAGTAGGTTCTTACGTCGGCAAACATTTGGGCAGTGTTGGTGAGAAGCCGGCCAAACAACATGGAGACGCCGTTCAAATGGTCATTTTCGGTGGCAAAGACAAACGGTGCGCGAATGCCGTTCCAGTCGAAAGACGAGTTTAACATCGCTTCCGAGAAATCGCCATTCGGCATAAAGTCTGTCCACTGCCTTTGTCCCTGAAATCCGCCAACGATTGCATTGTGTCCCATGGCTTCTTCGCCGAATCCCATCGAATTGAGCTTGTCGTTGCCAATCATCAAATCGCGCATGATGAGCGTCATTTTCACTACAAATTCCCAATCTTCATCTTTTTGTTTTCGCGTGCGGCGGATCGATTCGGGATTGTGGTCGGGCAATTCTTTGGCTGCACAGTTCTTTTGCGTCCATTCCAATGCTTTTTTAAATTCGTCCTTGTCGTAGATTTCCTGCTGCACGCGGCGAAGGATTTCCGAGCAGTCCACATACTCGGTACGCATTCCGAGATATTCCTGCAAGAAGTCGGGATTCACCTGCGAGCCGGCTATACCCATCGAAACCGTTCCGATAGCCAGATAGGATTTCCCGCGCATCATGGCGACTGCCAATCCGGCTTTGGCAAAACGGAGCAGTTTTTCCTGCACGTCTTGGGGGATTTCGGTATCGCCCAAGTCTTGCACGTCTCTTCCATAAATCCCGAATGCAGGCAGTCCTTTTTGGTTGTGAGCCGCCAAAGCCGCCGCTAAATAAACTGCTCCCGGGCGTTGCGTGCCGTTGAATCCCCAGATTGCTTTGGGAATCAGCGGATTCATGTCGATTGTTTCCGATCCGTAGCACCAGCAGGGCGTTACGGATAAAGAAAGCCCTACGTTTTCATGTTCAAATTTTTCAGCGCAATTGGCTGCTTCTTTCACGCCGCCGATACAGGTATCGGCAATCACACATTCCACAGGAGAACCGTCGGGATAGCGCAAGGTTTTGCTGTAAAACGCTGCGACATTCCGAGCCATGTTCATGGTTGTTTCTTCGAGGGATTCACGGATTCCCCGTCTGCGTCCGTCAATTATCGGTCGTATGCCGATTTTAGGATAAATTATTTTCATCTTGCTTTTTTGTTTTAAAATATTTAACAATTATATTTTTATTATCTTTGTAGTATAAATCCATTTCTCGGTTTGCAGACGGAGCAAGTACGCACCTGGCCGCAACGAAGAAACATCAATAGTTGAAAATTGGGAATTGGGAATTGAAAGTCTTTGACTTATCATCTTCTTGCCTGACAAATTAAAAATTTGCACATCGCCAATATTAAAATTTTCTCCGATCGTCAGTGGGACTATTATCAAGCGGTTTGTTACCGGATTAGGATAGATATTTGTCATTACAGGAAGACTCTCTACACTCGTATTAGAATAATTATGAATTTTTATACAATCAAAACCCACCATATATACATTGCCAATAGAAGCTGAATTTCTGGCTGTAAGAACAATTTTTATTTTATTTTCTCCTTTTTTTATCAGTCTTTGGCCAAGCGAAATCCAATCGGTAGTAATAAAAGGGCTGTAGGCATCAACTGAAGCGCATTTTACGCTGTTGAAATAAACATCGAATTTGGCATAATCAATTGCCTTGGTAATGTTTATTTCCAACGGAAAAACACCCTCAAGGTCAGAAACGAAGGAATATTCTATCCAATCATTTTGCGCTGCATCACGCCACCACGATTGACAACGATTACTCCATTGCAAACCGAAAGAGTCGTATTGCTGCAGGTTATTTCCACCGGATTTTACATCCGGCATATTTTCAAATTCGACAATCCCATCTTTATTTACTTTGTTATTTATCAGCTGATTACGATTTAGAACCACTTTTTTTTGCGCCATTTCGGTATTTGTGCCTCGATTGGAATATCCGCTTTGTATATAATAATAAGTAACAGGAGCATAATTCATTCGTGTAAATGCCCAATGCCAGAGTTCCATATCAAATTGCAGTCTTGAGAAAAAAGGAATAGCATCGAGCGAACGATAGCGCAAATTTACAGAATGGCCGGGTTCCAAATTACCACTGCCATCGGGTTGTGCAATAAACGGTTGATAAAACTTGGAGGGCACACACCAGGCATATCCATAATAATCTTCGCTACCTGTGCCAAAACTGGATGGAAAAGTCTCGTTATCGACATATATTTTTTCATCCCCTTCGCCCCACCATGCCGCAGCCGTGTTAAACAAAGTAACGCCATTTCCTACTAATTTGCCTTTGCCTGTGAGTGTTACCAAATTCAAGTCGAAATGATTGCCATTTTCATCCAAAGTCGGCATATCGTATTCTTCGTACCAGCCTGCACCAAAATACATATCATCCGTCGCATCCCATACTCTATCAACTGATAGTACCTCAAATGTTTCTACTTGTACGTTTTCAGTACCTGCGTTTTCGAGGTTGATAGTACATTTTTGCGAGAACGGCATCAGCCAGTAACACGTCATTGTTCCATCGGCGCTCACTTCGGAATACCATGATTTGTATGCAGAAAGCAAATAGCCCGTTCCAAAAAAGTCGCCCACAGGAGCCCAAACCCGTTGCTCTCCGTCGAAAGAAATGGACAAAACAGTAGAACGCAGCGCTTGTGAAAAGTCCGCAGCCGAAAGTTTGATTGTTATTTTCCGAATCGCTTTTGAACCTGAAAACTGAAGTGAAACTTTTTGTCCTGTTGCCAATGCGACCTGATCGGAGTGTTCGGCAATCGAGTTGGCGGGTACTTGACGGTCATAATCACGTAAAGCCGTAACCACCTTACTGAGCGCGTTACTATATGTCGAAGTGATATCGGTCATAGAAAAAGACTGAACAGATGTTCCGGCAACATAAGTTCGATAGTTGATGCTGTAATAAAGCACTTCGCCGGTCGGTGGCGAGACAAGCTCATTTGCACATTCTACCGTTATCTTGCATGATTTCGCATAAGGGACAGGCAAATAAAAATTATTACCCCGTTGCTCCTTAGCCGTGCTACTTGCTACAGAAGTTGACAATGGCGCAGGTACTAAGCCTCCGTTGCCAAGGTACGACAGTAATTCGCCCTGGATAACAGGTACACTTGATCCATCTATGTAGATACGCAAAAACATCGGTTTGGAATAACCGGCTACGGTTGCCCAAAACCGAACTACAGCGCCCGGACCTTGTGCATCGAACAACACGTACTCGCGCCTGCCTGTTTGGGTTTCTACGCGAAGAAACTGATTGTTATCGTCGTTGCCAAACCATCCGTCGGTATTGGGGCTGACAGAGGCACGGTCGTAACTGCTGAACTGTTTGACTGTATAAGCAGGAGAAGGAAATTTGACAAATGCTTCACGATCAATAAGTTCTTCCAACAGCGAGCCGGTGGTAATCGTTTGTGTCGAAACAGTTAATACGACGCCGAGTAATAACAGTGTTAAAGAAAACTTTTTCATCTGCTTTATTTGATGTGACAGTTTCGTTGCAAAAATTTATTTTACAATAATTTTTTCTGTTTTCGATCCTTGATTCCCTGATATTTCAACGATATAAACGCCTTTTTGTAAAGGAATGCTAATATTGTTTTTGAATTGAGTATCCAAGATCGCGTACCCAACAACGGTGTATATTTTTAAATTATGCAAATTGCCGTTATTATCATTTATTATCAAATTTCCATTCGACACGGCAATTTTTAGCCCATCAAGAGGAAGAGCTTTTATGCCTGTTGATAGATCAAGCGACTGCATCGTTGCAAAACTTCCGCCTAAGCGGGCAGGGTCGATTGCCTGTACCGTCCATTGGTAAATGCCTTTAGGTAGAGTCAACGTCCATTGTTTGTTGAGATACATATTGCCCATTCTGTTTATCTGACGGAAGCCGTCTTTTTCACCGCCAACAATGGAATTGGGATAATAAAGCCATTTACCTGTAGTTGCATTTTTGAGTGCGAGGTTATAGGTTACGCTTTTTTTATTACCGATGTTGTCGGGCGCATCCCATGAAAAAGTAACCTTCATCTTGCCATCGACTGCCGTTGAAGTAGCCGACAAGTTTTGCGGTGCGTTCAGTTTCGAATAGGCAGCGGCATTTTCCGACAAGCCCGGCGTCCATGCCGCTAAATTGATATTATCTGCCCAGCCATCAACTGAAAAAGTATTTACACCTTTGAAACCCATATAAACAAAATCTACTACATTGTCGCCATTGAGGTCGGCACATTCAAAATCCTGTTCCGACATACCGGGAATATAGCTGTCGGTCAAATAATCATTGCGCTGTAAACCTGTTTCAAGAGTAAAATCGCCGGAAGTGTAGATGTTGTTATATACGTATGTTTTTTGAAAACCTATAATATCGTTCCAACCGCCGAACAATACGTCCACACGGCCGTCGTTGTCAAAATCCTGCAACACATCTGCGCCCTGCCATGAAAATTGACCTGCTTTGTCCAAGGGTCCCAGTTCCGTCCAAGTGTTGTTGTCGTGCATAGCGATACGGTTATAAACGGCGCCTTGCCAGTCGCCTTGATAATGTCCGTCTCCTTCATACATAACGTCTAACCATCCATTGCCATCCATGTCGCCCCAGTCGCAGTTGCCCAGACCCGAAAAACCGAAATCATGATCAACAGTGAAATGTCCCGTTCCATCATTGGCAAAAAGAATAGTTGCCCATCGGCCCGGCGACAGTTCCGGAAAAGTTTCACTAACGGAACTTTCAGGCGGAATATAGCCTTGATAAAATATATCTACAGTACCGTCATTGTTGAAGTCTCCTACCGTAATAACAGGGTCTCTGAAATAGTTTTTGAAATTGGTGTCGTCTGCCACAAACGAGCCATCCGGCTGTTGAAAATAGATAGTCCAATTACCGAAATACGTTATGTCATGTGCAGTTTCCCAATCATAATGCGTTTGAATATCCATCGGGGCATTCAAATAGTCGAGTAACCCATCGTTGTTGAAATCGGCAAAAACAACTGTTGGGCATAACATTTCCAAATGCGGATAGTCTGCAATGTCGCCAATGGTAAAATTACCATTCCCGTCATTGATGGCTATTCCTCGTGCATTGGGTTCAAAAATACCAAGGTTCTTGTGTCCGCTGAAAATAATATCCAGGTCGCCATCGCCGTCAATATCGCCAAAGGCAATACTGGCATGCCAACCGGGCGTTACAGGACAATCCCTCTTGGTGAAATTACCATTTCCATCGTTGATAAACAATCCACCAGTGTAAGAATGAGGATCATAACGCATTTCACCTGCAAAAAGAATATCGAGGTCGCCGTCGTTGTCCACATCGCCGATGGCGATGTCTCCATGTTGCCCGATGATGTCGGGGAAAGTGTAATACTGAGCATGAATGCTCAAGCTAAACAAAAGTGCAAAAACACTTGTTAAAATAAAAGATTTCATAATAAAAAAATAATTAATTTAATTAACTTAACATTAGTATATTTCATAGTAAAAAATAATCAGATAATCATTCTCAATACAACGGATTTTGAACTAAATTCGGATTGATATCCATCTGAGTTTGCGGTACCGGAAACAAGTATTGCTTTTTATCAAATACTCTTTTCCGGTAGAATGTGCGTTTGTAATACGCCAGGGGGTCGTTTGGGTTATCGCTTTTATTCGTTCCCTGCATATTCATCCCGTACATATTGACGTTCAACGTTTCTTCTCCAATTTTCCACCGGCGAATATCGTTAAACCTTACTCCCTCGTGAGAAAATTCCACGCGACGTTCGCGGCGTATAGCCATGCGGATTTCTTCCTGCGACAGCCCTGTCGGAAGTCCGGGAATACCAGCCCGCTCGCGTACTCGATTGATGTAAGTCAGAATATCCGGATTACCCGGATCCGACTCGTTTAATGCCTCAGCATAACCTAAGTAGGCTTCGGCAAGACGATATAAGATGCCCATTTGGAACACCCATTTATTCATTGTAGGATAAACATCTTTGCTAATGCGTTTCCTGACGTTGTAGCCTACATGCGGCGCATCGAAAGTAGGTCCCCAATCGGCGCCGTTTTTCAAGTAATTAGTTGTTTTATTTGTTACACCGCCTGTATAGCCGCCGTTATAAATCACAGTACAATAAAAACGCGGTTCGCGATGGCAATACATATTGTGCGTTCCTTTAGGCGTAACCATGCCAATGGTTGAGGCCAAATTCCAGCCCGTATTTCGCTTGTCGTCGGCATCTGAAAAGCCCGTTTCGGTATAGCCCGAAGCAGTATTGATAACAGGCGATCCATCCGGATTGTAACTAAGTATGGGGGACTGTCCGTTTTCCATAAAAAACGCATCAACTAATTCCTGCGTACATTCCATTGCAGCATTACCGCCAATGCTTCTCGGCAAGCGGTGATATTGCCACCAACCCAAATCTCCGGGAGGATTTGCAAATGCATTGGCGGAGTGGGGGCGAACGAAAATCACCTCCTTGTTGTTTTCCTTGCGCGTTTTGATAGTAACATTATGGAATGACATAAAGGGGTCGATTGTTCCGTCGGTATTATATTCCTTATACAATTCGTAGCCGGCTGCATGGGCGGCATCTATCAATTCGCGGTGCGCTTGGGCGGCTTTTGCCCATTTTGCCGTAGAAGGCGCACCCTGAGCAAACAGGTATTCGCCATTGCTGTTTTTCCATCCCTGCAAATCGGCGTTGCCGTTGAAAAGCGGACTTGCCGCAAACAGCAGCAATTTTGCCCTTTCGGCAAGCGCCATAATGGATGTTGCTTTACCCAGATCGGTTTCGCTGGAATAGTAGGGCGGTAGCGCTCCTGACTCGGCAACAGTTTTCAGCTCTTTTTCCACCCAATCTACTATTTCATCAACAGGCGATTGGGTCAGCATCAGTTCTGATGCCGGCGCATTTACCGGTTCTATAACGCCCGGTTTGAAGGGGATAGGCCCATAAACTTCTACCATCAGGGCGTAATAATAGGCAATGAGAAAACGTGCCTGCGCTTTCATCGACTCTACCTCTTCAGGCGTTTGGTCGGTATTGGGTAATACTTTCACGTCTCGCAAAAAGATAAGTCCCGTACGAATGCGTTTGGGCAATTCTGTCCAATAACTGGCATTCCATGGAGAAGAAGGATTCCAGTTGCCCAGAGTGAAAGCATATTCTTCGCCCCAACCAAACTGACCCCATTCCTGCGGAATGGTCATGTCATCGCCCATCACATTCCAACCTTCGCCATCACGGTCATAACCCCATATTGGATCAGGTACGGACGAATAGACGCTTGCCAACCAATCCTGTGTCCGGATTTGGTCGTTAAAAACCATATCTTCAGTCAAATAATCATCCGGTCGATAGTCAAGAAATTTACAACTTGTTCCAACGAGCATCAGTAAAAAACAAGTAATCGAAATTAAAAAATATCTTTTCATAACTTAAATTATTAAATATATTTATTGGAAATTAATACTGAAACCGCCGGAAGCAGATTTCATAATCGGATACTTCAAGCCGTCAGGCGTAGCAAGCTCCGGATCCCAAAGTTTGAATGACGAAAAAGTGAACAGATTCGAACCTCGAACAAAAAATCGCATATTGGCTATACCTAATTTTTTTATCCAATTTCTTGATAGCGTTACGCCCAATTCTATGCTTTTCAGGCGCAGAAAACTCATATCCCTGAGCCACCAGGTAGATGGCAATGCGTTATTCGCCAATGCTTTTCTGCTTAAACGAGGCCAGAAAACATTCTGGCTTGGATTTTCCTCTGTCCATCGATCGTCCACATTTGTGTAAATATTACCTGCTCCAAGAGTATTGCCCGGTAACCAGTTCTCTCCGCCGAGCATTCGCCATGTGTTGCCGACTCCCTGAAAGAAAATGCCGAAATCTATCAACTTGTAGCGTGCGTTCAGTCCGAAGCCATATACAATTTCCGGCATTTCCGTGCCTCCAATAGCAGTTTGGTCATCAGCAGTGACGAATCCATCGCCTGTGAGGTCGCGGTATTTGATGTCGCCGGGGCGCAAGCCTAACGGATTTGCAGGTATAGGTAATCCGCTTTTCAATTCTCCATTGGCATCAAAATCATCTTTGGTATATAAGCCGTCTGAAATTAGTCCGAATATTTGTCCCACCGGATGTCCGGTATGAGCACGGGTTGTCCCGAGTATTGAAGCCGGCTCGTCATATTCAACAATGGTATTGTGGGCGTAAGTAAAGTTGCCAAGCGCCGACAGATACCAGTCGCTGTTTATCTGCTTTGAAACGGTAAGCGACAGGTCGATGCCTTTGTTGTCCACTTTTCCGAAATTGGCATAGGGGAGTCTAAGAAATCCTGCCGAAGCCGGAGTGTTGCTACGAGGCATTAATATATTTTTTCGTTTGTCTTTAAACACATCAACCGTCAGGTTGATTGCATTCCACAAACCCAAATCCAAACCAAGATTGGTTTTGGTAACGGTTTCCCAGGTCAGGTTATCAATCCCAATATCGCCTTCGGCTCTACCCAATCGCCACACCGTAGCATTTTCTCCATACCAATATTGTCCGGTATTTTCAATCGTAGTTTGATAAGCGAAACGTCTGCCTCCGATGTCGCTGTTTCCTGCCTGTCCCATAGAGGCGCGGAGTTTTATAAGCGAGAACGTTTCTCTGATTGAGTTCATAAAATCTTCTTCACTTGCCACCCAGCCCACCGCGACAGCAGGAAAGAATCCGAAGCGAAAGCCCTGCGCAAAATTTTCCGAACCGTTGTAGCCAAAATTGAATTCTGCCACATATTTACGCAAGTAAGAATAGGATAGTCTGCCTGCAAAACCCTGTGTCCGAAATACCCACTTGCTGTAATCGTCATATTCTTTTTGATTGTAAAGCAACATTGCATTTACATCGTGTACTTTGTTAAACATACGGCTGTAGTTTAACATACCTTCAAAATAAATCGATTGATTCCCGCGAAAATCTTGGTAGCTGTATGCCAGAAATTCCTGGCCGGTAGTTTGCAATGATGTAATCAATTGGCCATTTTCATCACGTCCGGATGCGGTATTGTAATAGTCGGGGGTTTTATCACGCACCACATAAGCCCCCGAAAAACGGTCAAAGGCAAAAGTCGCTTTAGCGCTTAATCCGGGAGTAATAAATTTCAGGTCCTGTTCCAATGATGTTGTTGATTGAATGGTACTGATATTGGTGCGTTGAAACCCGCGCTGCGTAGCCCATGCCCAGGGATTTTCCTTGGCAAAAATGCGTGGAATTCGCCCGTCGGAATAAATAGGCGGATGGATGTAGGGAGGAACGCGTGAAGCTTGGAAGAAAAGACCTACGTTGGTTTCATCGCCTCCATATTCAGGCGGTCCGTTTTTTGTTTGCAGAAAACCGCCCAGATTAACCCTGAGCAGTGTAGTTTTGGACAGGTTTATATCTACGTTGGTACGGGCGGTATAACGTTTTACTTTCAATGAAGAGTCCCAGGCCTGCTTGGGATCGTTCTTTAATATACCGCTTTCGCCATAGTAACCCAATTCCATTGCGTACCGCAGGAGGTTGTTTCCTCCGTTGACGTTCATATTTACTTTGTCGCTCAGCGCAAAATCCTTAGTTAGCACTTTCCACCAATTCACATCAGGATACAGGTCGGGGTCAGACTGGTCGCGGTATTTTTGTATCGTTGCTTCATCATACAGATACGAGCCGGGGTTTTCGTCTGCCATCATTTCGTTCATTAGTTCGATGTATTTAACGGAGCCAATGTAGCTGGGAATTTTAACAGGCGCAACGAAAGCCGATTCATATTTGACTTCTACTTTCGGCGGCGATATGGCACCTCGCTTGGTGTTAATCATAATTACGCCATTTGCGCCGCGTACGCCATACACTGCGCTTGCCGCTGCATCTTTCAGCACTGAAAATGATTCAACTTCTTCGGGATCAATGTCGTGCAAACTGCGCTCAACACCATCTATCAGCACCATTGGACCTTGTGCGTTGAGAAAGGTACTCACGCCCCGAATCCAGAAATCGGAGTTGTTGTACCAGGGGTTACCGCTACGCTGTACGGCAATCACTCCCGAAATTTGTCCTGCGAGGTTGTTACTTAGCGAACGGCTTGGAGTTAATCCCAGCCTATCGGGTTGTATCGTGGCTATAGCGCCTACTACAGACGCTTTTTTCTGAAAACCGTATCCAACGACTGTCACTTCGTCGAGGTCCGAGATATTTTCTTGCAGCCTTACGTCAATAATCCTTCTGTTTCCCACCCCTTGTACTTGGTCCTTGTAACCTAAATACGAAAACTTTAGTTCCGTGCCTTTCGCAGTCAACAGGATTGTATAGCTACCGTTCTGGTCTGTCGTTACTCCGTTGGAAGTTCCGACCTCCACTACACTTACGCCAATCAGCAATTCGTTGTTGGCGTCAAACACACGTCCTGTAATTTTTCTCTGTTCCTGAGCATACAGGAATCCGGAGTGGCATATAAGTATGACAAGGAACAGTCCGTAGATAGTTTTTAAATTCTTTCTCATAAAAGTTCAGTAATTAAAAAATATTTAAAACTGTAGAGAGGGAAACCCCGAATAACTTTTCAGTTATCGGACTTAAATCGTTTTCCTCACCGATGAAATGATACACCGTGTGCCGATGGCTCAAGGATTGTTGCGGTTTCAGAAAGGCGGCGGGTGAAACGCTTTCTAATTCAAGGAAAGGTCCCATAATGCTGCCGTCGGCTAATGGTCCGTCGTTGTAGGCATTCATGGCATCGCCTTTCAACGGGTCTTTCTTGGGATTCCATTCCTGACTCAGATAAGTGGCGTCTTTGTCCACATCAAATGTGACGATTGTCAGACGTTTCGAGTCGGGGTCGTAGTTCCCTGCAATCGCTTGGGTGCGTTTCGGATTTAATCCTATTTTGCTCCGGTATTTACCGTCGGTTTTCAGATAAATCATCCGGTCGGTAACTCTTAGCCGGTCGGCAGGGATTTCGCCGAAATAGTTCGAGGTGACAATATTTCCAAGCTCCGTCTCGGCGCCTTTGTTGAACGGAATAAATGTTACCGCACGAGGCGCAGGATTGAACATATCCAACATCCAAATACAAATAGTTCCCGTTTCTTTCGTCCACTCAAAGTCATTCAAATTTGAGATAGCGTTATCGGTTGTATAGGCTACCGCTTTGACATTGGGATTCGGTTGAATACTTAAACCGGAAACTATTTCCGATTCTCCAATTAAGGAAATTGTTCTATCGACTCTCAGTTTTAATTGAGTTCCTAAATAGTTGGTCACCTGCATTTCTTTTTTGAGAGCAACCGTTTTCTTACCGGCGGAAGCAACAGTCCATGGTTCAATGTCGAACGGCTTGGGCGTATGCCAATTGTCATATACCTGCGTCGAATCTTTCGAGAAATACACGGAATATTTGCCTCCTTCGGGACCGAGCCAGAAGCGGTTTTCACTGCCAAAGCCATTCATGTGTTCATCCACTTTGCCGGCGTCAAAAAACTTGTAATTGACAAAACCCGTACTTGTTCCGTTTAATCCGTCGGCAGTACTTGTAAATACTTTCGCTTGATATTTGGCGGAGACAATGATTTGAGATTTTCCTTCATCACCGGACAATACAATCAAGCTATCGTCCTTTTGGGATAAATAGTTCAGGTCGTACCCGAAAGTTCCTTTTGCATAATCTTTCATATTTTTTTCTTTTTTATTTCCGGAGCAAGAGCATATCATTGCGCCTAATAATATTAATAGTAAATAAATAAACTTTTTCATTCTTCATAAATTTTTTTAATTTGCCGTCATTGCTTCGCCGCAAGCGGCTCGCAATGACGTAGTAAAATTTGTGTCCCGTCATTGCGAGGACGGAGTCCGAAGCAATCTATTTCTTTTTTTCTGGATTGCTTCGCCGCAAGCGGCTCGCAATGAC
>Ga0209629_10002315_pt1 | contig 12864 bp, 10 predicted proteins | sample TergutCu122P5_FD_187286 | JGI IMG/M metagenome (GOLD analysis project Ga0209629, IMG submission 187286) | Cubitermes ugandensis P5 segment gut microbial communities from Kakamega Forest, Kenya - Cu122 P5 (SPAdes) (version 2) | ecosystem: Host-associated > Arthropoda: Insects > Digestive system... | reverse complement strand
TCACTAAGCTCTTCATTATGTAATTTTCTCCATTCCCCTGTTACCTCGTCCCTCTTAGGCCCAAATACTCTCCTCAACACCCTATTCTCAAACACCCTCAGCCTACGTTCCTCCCTCAATGTCAGCAACCAAGTTTCACACCCATAAAGAACAACGGGCAATATTATAGTTCTATATATCTTGATTATGTTCACTTGCACACTGTACAAAATCAGCACTACCCACTGTCTAGCAAACACAAACTTCATAAAACAAATGTAAAACAGAAAAATTAAGAGCATTTACTATGTTCTGGAAAACAGGAAACCATCCAGTGTAGGACAAAAGATAAGTTGCACTGGTAGTACAGTTTGAAGTATATGACCTTCTCATAAAACTCAGTGGTATATTGCAAATGGTAGTAGGTGAATAAACATTGAAGCATCCAGCATGACAGCATGGTTGTCATCACATAACAGAAAAATGTGAATGGAAGAACTGAAAATACACCCTCTGAAAATAAAACAGTTCAGATGTTTGGAGCACCAGTAATAAAGATTAATTATATTCACTGCAAATTAAAGAACACGTTCAATTGAAGAAATACTTGCTACTATTGGTTCATATTACCTTGCCTTCCTGCTTAAGATTCCAATATATGAAACCTGAAACTTACCTGGTGTTTTATGTGAATGCAAAACATGAACTCTTACTTTGCAAAAATAACTAATATCCAGGATAATTTGACTTACATAAAAATAATAATGAAGAGGAAAATTTACACAATAAGCAACTCACGCTATACTCTTCATGTTTGTTGGGCTATTAAATTATCAAACATGAGTTGTGGGGTATATTGCACAAATATCTGACCAGAAATGGTTGTAAAGTGGTTTACAGAGTGTTATATATTCCAATGAAATAGAGGGGAGTGATGGGGATGTTAGGTTGGGGAATGACAGCAAAGTGGTCGGAAATGATAGCAATGAGTGTAAGGAAGCAGAAAGCACTGATTATGAAGACGAACATTCTACAAAACAATGAAGTTGATGAAAGAGTGAGACCGACTGGTCAAGGTATGTGGAATCTGGCATGTTTGGTGTAGTAACTACATGCAAGTAACAGTAACAGTGGTACCATTGTGCTGTAAGGTGTTAAAAAATCAAACTTAATTCTAGTTACAAAATAATGAACACAACATACAACATGTAAAAATAATGCTCATAAACCACACATCAGTGAGCATATGCATTACACTGCAGTCAAGCGAAACACATTGTTCTGTCTCAGATAAATTCCAAAAAGCACAGCACAGACAAAATTATACAAACACAAAGCAAATACTTTCAAGTACACTATATCTGTTGAAGTCTGGTTTCTCAGTTGTTTCTGCATCACACATTCTCCTGTGATTATACGTCATGTTGCAATGGTGTTCACTCTGTTCTCACGACTACAGGCTGTTATTGCACAACTCACCTGTTGTCCATGGCTGCAGCTGTTAAAGCATCACGTGCTACCTGAGTTGCTTTTCTCCAACCAGCTATAATAATCTGTGGATGGATCTTCTGGTCTATTAACTTCTCTGCTTCACGAAGCAACTCTGCAGCTAAAGAAATTGAATAATAAACTTTATTTAGATTTTCCATAGAGTGAAGCTTCAAATTACAACTGTTTCTCTGAATAAGATAGGTTATATAAATCAACCATGAAATCTTTGCACTTATCACCCCAAGTTCAATCAAAATAAGTACCATCTACATCCCACCTGATTCATTTCAATGGTCATTATAGGGTAAATGAAAGACACAAACAAAGCATTTTTTTTATTATAAACTGACTTTCTGTAACATTATGTCATACTCACATCATTTAAATATTTACCTAGAACTGCAACAGAGGTTGTTCCATCTCCAACCTCATCATCCTGCACACGCGACATATCCACAAGAATTTTTGCCGCTGGATTATCAACACCAACTGCCTTCAAAATAGTAGCTCCATCATTAGTAATCATCACCTGGCCTTCATTCCGCCCATGCGATACAAGGATCTTGTCCATCCCTTTAGGACCCAAAGTGCTCTTCACCAAGTCTCCAATTGCTACAGCTCCAACAAAACTTGAAAGACGAGCTGTTTCTGCTTTAACTTCCTCAGCCTCATGTTTCAAGATTCTAACTGGATTCAAGGACACCTAAAAAAATGAGCAAAATTTTCATTTTAATATTACCTGCAACACAAAAGTCTCAGAAACATACACACTTTGACTGAGAAAAAATATTAACTACAGTATCCTAAATACTGTGACTGCATATAAAATATGGTGTTAGCGTAAAAGAAGAACTGAACACAGTAGTTATCCACAAGTTGATAAATAAGAGTTTGTTCACAAATGCAGCCAACTTTAAAATGGTACTGGAAGTCTGAAAATGTATGACATTGAACAAAGGTGGGGACATAAACTGGAAACTGAGTCTTCAATACAATATAACAATTTCAAGATATATTAATATAAGTTTAAACCTTGCAATACTATGCAAGACATTTACACACAACATTCTGAGAGACATTACTCATCAAAAGATAAGCACAATGAATGCAGCGTGATCACGAGACTAGAACTGGCAAGGTATATGTATAATGGATTCTGAATTGTAAATAAAATGTTCCACAGCTCATACATATCACAGCTGCACACAAATCAGACTGTCTTGTTCAATTTTAGAGAGTCACTTCTAACAATGGTAAACAAGGATGCACAGCTAACCACAATGGCTGGTATGACACCACCTTAAAGCTCAACAGTACTGTGAACTACTGTAAATGTGTCAGAAATGGCTCTGTAGTATGGGCCTGAAGCGACTGTGAAGCCATGCCCTTTTGCACGGCCACCATGTTTTATTAGCCTGCAAATTACCTAAGTAAGTCGACACTTAATTTTTTTAATCATACACTACTACTGGTGCTAACGTAACAAACACTTCTGAATTTTTCATAACCATCATTTTGGCGTTGACGGCAGGAAGTTAATAGTAACGGTTCATGCACGGCTGCGTAGGAATATGTGAACGGAATCACACTTCATTATGGGAACACATAGTCATGGCACCACACACGGTCTTTTAATAAGTACACACAATATGCTAAAAATTACATGAATAAGAAAATACACACCAGTAATATTACTAAACTTACAACTGCTACTCAAAATTCTGTACTATTCTCAAAATGTACAGAATTTGGCCTCCTAAGGGACATTTATTGAACACGCGGATCCTGTCCAGAGGTTATGGTAGGGAACTTAAGCTTGGCGGAAATGCATCAAATGTCTTAATGCGGCCTTGGGTTGCTAAAACAAACCAATTCTTTCACAAAAGATGTAAACAGAATTTCGCAACTAGTTCTTAATTCCTGACTATGAACAATTCTCACACACTATTTAAATTTTTCCTTATACGGAATACTGATGGCCGCTACTCGTGGTGCTATGCCTAAACACACCCGGCTGCTTTTTGTACATTCCTTCTGTAGTTCATCCATAAATACATATAATATTTGATACTTACATGTGTACATTCGAAAAACACACAAACTACAACAAATATGCAATACTTACCATTTTCTGCGACAGCAAACACTCTCTCACAATACAACTAACACCTCGACCCACGAATTTTTACTCACGGGCCAAACTTTTATGTGTTCCATGCCATCTGTGGCCCTGATCATGGATTACAGACTGACGGACCCACAGATTATCTGACGGATGTCAACTAAACATGTGTGACGCAGATGTCCATCCACGGCTATATCCACTGATTATCCATTCCATGCTAGATGATCTGTGATACATTCTAGGCAATAAGTAATGGGTTGGTGTTGGTAGAGCACAATAAGGCGTAGTGGGTATTATATGATCTGTGGTGGGTATGGTGGCCACCGAGTTTTTTTTTTTATATTCCCGGCCCTGATTATGCGTATCTGTTTAAGTTAGAGGAATATTTTGTTGTACATCATCATCATCAGAATCGTGTTCGTTAAGGGTTAGGTGCGTTCCTTGTTCCTTAGTCCTCAAAGTGGAGTTGGTCCCTCCATCTCTACTTCGGTCGTCCAATATTCCTTCTTCCTTCTGGTCTGTATTTCAGTGCCTGTCTTGGCAGTCTATTTATGTCCATCCTCTGTATGTGTTGTAGCCACTTTTACTGGTACTGTTTTATTTCCTTTACTATGTTCTGTGCTCCCATTTTTTCCCTAATACATTGACTCTTTTCTTTATCTAATTTTGTTATTCCTAGTGTCTCAAAAATTTCATCTGTGCTGCTTCTAAACGTTGTTCCTCTCTTTTCTTCAGTGCCCAAGCTTCACTTCCAGATTTCAGTGCTGTTTTGTTGTACATGAAAGATTAAAATTTGCACTAACTAATTATCTGTTACTGAACGTACATATTCGTTTTGACTGACGCACTCCATTAGCCCTGGCACAATACTCCCTGTACTGCACTTTTCAGTTCTATGAATCACCGCGACATGTTATGGGCTTAACACTGTAACTTAAAGAGAAGAATTATATTTGGCAGATAGAACTCTGATAAAAGCACATACTTTGTAAGTCGGAAGGGGACTTGCTTCCTTGAGCAGGTGGGAGATTCATCAGGTAGCATGGTTTGTGTGAAATGTTCGCACCTATTGACTTACCCATCATCACATAGAAGAGTGCAATTGTATATTAATCAGTCGTGTAATAAATTCCGTTGTGGAATTTGAAGGTTCATGACTGTCAGAACAGAACCACCATTTAATCCTGATCCTGTCCTCAACAGTTCAGTCTAGCACATATCTACACAACCTATGTAAAATCAGTTTTCATTAGTTGTGTGCAGTAACTGTTAAAAATTACCATGTGCATGTCATGTTGCTGTACAGTATGTGACAACACCCAACATCATTATGTCATAGGTGTTTGCATGTAGAAAATAAATTACAATATCTCAGCATCATGAAGCCTTCATTCCATTTCTCCTTTATCTGAGGTTTGAAATTCAGTTTATCATGCTTGAAGGACACTGTATAATGGTTGGCTTGCAATGAAACATATATACAAAGAGAATGAAGTATTCCACTTGGGCATATAAATTGGAAAATAAAAATGATTTTTATTTAATATGTCTGTAACATATAATAAATTCTTTTCTATTCTATTCATGTAAGCAAAAGTTTGTTGCAATACAGATTTTGCCAATGGCAAAGATACATACTGGAAAAACAGTTTCTCTGTTCATAAGTGAAGTATTTGTTTGTGGAAAGTATTTTACATCTGATCAATGACAACTATTATTGTATTCGACATCATAATAATAATAATAATAATAATAATCCAGACTATAAGCAGTGGATGTTCTTTAAAATTAATTCACATTGTCACAAGGTAGCCATAAACTGTTCCTGTGTGCCAGGGTACAGACATGTACAGATAGTGATACATTTAGAATATTTACACTCATTTATACTGTACTGATATAATAATACACACAACAGTACAGTAAATAAAAAACAGGCACCGCTTGATTAAACAGCATCAAAGTCCAGTTTGGCTCCCATTCTTCGGAGTGCAATGATTGTATTGACTGCTTTGATCCATCGCTTCTTGATGACATAGCGTTTCAGCTTTACTTTGCTGAGTGTTGTATCGACAGCCATCTCACTCAGCCACTTGTGTCTCAGGCACTGGTTTGCACTCAGCCGTGCTCTGGGAAGAATAGTGCAAACACACATAACCCACCTGCTTGTAATTGTGTGTGTTCTGATAATCTAAGTTTGCCATTCATTTGTCTTAGTTATACTCCAAATCGAGAAGGTAAAACTGAATGCTTTTTCTCAATGGTCCGAGATGACTGAAAGTATGTGGCTAAAGAGGTCATGGTTTGTTGACCCAAAGATTCTTCTTCTGACCAGTCCATGGAGAGTGCTTTGCGACAGGTCTCTATTGGACCACATGTTAATGTTTGCTTTTCATCCCACTTGTCGAGCAGGTGAAGGAGGAAATCTTTAGTGATGTCAGCACCAGGATGTTTGGAACTGTCTGCATCAGGGGAATGCTGGGGTGACAATGGAGCTGAATGGCTGGAGGAGGCAGTGGATGGGAAAGTGTCAGATGAGTTCCGAGATGAGCATGGAGATATTCCAGTACTGTTTGCAGCCATGAATGAGGTGAAATAGGTAGGAGGTGCTGGTGTGCCAAGAGGAACATCTCGATTTAGATTTGAGAAGCGGAACTTTGGTCGTTTCATTCCCAGTAATCCCTCATCCTGCACACAGTCTCTTCTGTTAGGTACTGATGGTGTTGAGCGTAATGTTCCAATGAAGGTGGTTGAGTGTATGGGGCTGTGGTGCATGCTTGGAATTGCAGGAGCAGGAGAGGATGTGTGGCTGCCATCATCATTGTTATTATTATCGAGATCTGAGGGACCATGTAAGGATGCCATTTGGAACAGTTTGTCTGAAAGTTTACGTATTTCATCTGCAAGATTGACCCTGGCAGCCATGTCACCATTTTTCCTCAAGATGCATGAACTGTCTGATGCTCGACGCTCAAATGATTGGAGCCTTTCCAGATGATATTTTGGCAGAGGAGGCTGCTTGTGTTCACATGCGTAGTGGAGGAGGTTTCCTGTCTGTTCAGGAGATTTTCCCAGGAGATCATGCTCTAAGATGGAATCAGGAGAGGTAGAGATTGAGACAGACAAGGAGCTGCAAGGTGAGGGAGACAAACCTCCCAGAGAGTTCTGGGATGGAACTGTCTCAATGTCTTGTGACATAAAAAGACAGGGAGCGATTGTTTGGCAAGACTTATCAAACAAGTATGGACTGTTTGGGTGCTCATTCCATCGCTCCACAAAAAAGCGTAAATTATCTTTAGCAGCGTCGAGTTCTTCTGCAATGGGCGGTGATGGTTTGGGTTTTCTCCTCAGCCAAGTATGTGCCAGACACTGGGTAGCAGACATACGTCGCCTGTAAGGGAAGGCAGACAAAGACCCAGAGTTAAGAACAAACTGATGCCACCAATCACACTCTAGCCAAACCACTTCTAGCAGAAAAAGGGAAGAATTAAAAGGCTAAATCTGCTAATAAAATGTATCTTCTGTCATGCAAGTGTAATAAACTGTGATACTATTAATAACGTAATTTTAGTGTCCTGTGGAGTTGTGTCAGTTCTACTCTTTTATGAACTTGGTCTATGTCTTTGAACAATGTCAAGAGGACTGTACATGGACTGCAATTAAATATGAAGTGGTAGGATATTAAAACAAGGAAGTAATATGTACATAAACGCTTATATTGTGAAACAATTTGTGCCAGAAACCCAAAGAAGCATGACTGCCAACATTTTCTGAGTGGCCAAATCATTCATAATTTGAAACCAACAAATAAATTAAATGTGTGCATACCATGAAGATATCTGAGAAAGGGAATATAACACAAACATGAGTGTGTGATGTATGTTGGTAATGTCCAGTATGAATCACTGTGGCTATTAGTGCACTTTATTGTGGTATTCCTAATCTCCTTCAGGTGAATTCTGAGATGAAATCTTGAGACAGGCCTCAAATACTTCGTCCCTTTTTCTTTCTGGTTCACCATGTACAATCTTAAGTCTCATTTGGTGTCACATAACCACTGCAGTTAATGGAGGGTTATTAAACAGCAATGAACAGATCAGTCAAAAGTTATATATATAAGATTTATAGTGTATGTCATGCAACAGGAACTAAGAGACTTTTTTCAGTTCTAGGAATGGTGAATTTTTAGTAGAAACTTGAGGCCAGAGGCATGCGGTTATTAACATTACTCGTGCCTTATTCTATTATCACTTTTATTACAATAATCATGCACAGTTAGAACTACATAATGAACAAAAACATGGGCCTTTGTCATACCTTCAACATTTATCTACTAATCTAATCGCTGTGAACATATATGTATGCGACTTACATACAGGAACACTTACTTGCTGTTTAAATATTTATCATGCTGTCCAGCTGTTTCAAGATATTAAGCATCATATAAGATAGAAATGGTTAGTCAACTTAGCAATATTCTACAATACTCATGGTTATTCATACAGTGCTATTGGTTATTCATTCAGAAAATTCCATGCTAGTGTGCTGAACTAAATGCTGCTTTGTGAGTAATCATGTAGAGTGATACCTCAGTTTATGAGATAAATTCTTTCCATGAAACCTTGTAAAATGAACTTAATTTCCCATTGCCACCCACATCATAAATTATAATTGGTTCCAGAGGTCAAAATTTGTCCACAAAGGTACAAAACTACCCATAACATAACACGGCACAGAATGTAAATACAAAAAATAGCACTAATGGTCAACTAATACATTTAAATAACATTCTGAGCCATTAACCTATGCATAAACAAAAGTTACATCATTGCAGTTGTATGGAAAGTCATAAAAATTGGGTATCATCCTTATTATAAATTATTATTATTATAGGTATTCAGCCCTTGGGCCGGTCTGGGCAGAGACCAGAGCTCAGTCAGTCGACTGGTATAGCTCTGGTACGCTGCATCCTGGGCAAGTTCTTAGGGGTAGTTTGCCATTGCTTTCTCCCTTATTATAAATATGATACATAAAAAATTTAAGATATCATGGATACAGAATGATCAACACTCTGAAAAGCAAGTTTGACAACAAAGTTCTGAGAATGATTAGGGACATTGCAATGCTGCTGCTTCTGTGTAAACTGCGCAGAGTTACTGTAACAGTCTGTGGCTTGCAGAAGATGCATTGGGAGCAATGATGACTTTTCAGTAGGAAGGAACTCATGTCACTAAAAAAAACTGGCTCACAATTTGAAAAAAAACAGGTATTAATTTGTGCCACTTGTGTAAGCAAAAACTCATAAGCTGATTTTTTTGTATACCAAGGGATTATTGCGTTGGGTATGTGTGTGTGTATTAGGCAAATAAACTATATGTACATACTGTGTAAACAAAAGTTTTTCACTACAGAAAAGTAACACATGTCTTTGCACAACATCCATTATGCAGTAATCATATTTGATTAGATCTGTCAAGAACAGGTCACTGTACAGGAAAGGACAAACATAATTTTCATGCTTAAGTTCTATAAATATTGTCTGACAAACACGTTTTTTAGTTGATTTTTACTTAATTTATTTGGACCTGCAAGTAAAGTATATTTCTTATTTAAGCAAATAATCCAGAAGTTTAGTACCAGATATCTGTCAAGTTTTATAAATATTTCCTGTATAAACATAAAAATCAGTCAATGAAGAGAAGTGATTGGTTAGACAATGCAGGAATTTCTGACCACATGCTGCCTTGCATGATACATAATAAAGCTTGAAAGTAAAACCATATTCAAAGAAAAATGAGCCAGTTAATTGAGCCAGCAGTTCACCAGTGTGTTAAACAATATGTTGAATAAAAACACGTGTAGTTGTAAATTCAGTTCTTTCCATATATAACCTTCATTCAGTCAGTCCTTAAAACCATATTAGAAAGAGTATAAATTACCATTACCAGTATTGCAATTATACACATACATGAATGAATCCATTGTTTTGAATGCAGAGAATGTAAAGTGGTCATGAAAACTTCCCATTAAGGAAGCTTTACGTTCACAGGTGATTTTAAAAAGGTGATTTTCAGAATTTTGTATGTTTCTGTGCTCTTACTGAGTCATTCATAGTGAACATAAATATAATTTATAATATGCTAATAATGAATTTAAATGGTTACTTTTCAGTCTGGCATTAAACAGACTAAATACATGTAGTAATATGCTGGTGGTCCAGACCACATCTGTGGCCCATTCAGACTCCTACTAATTGGGTACCAGAGTTCTTTCTCGAGGGTAAAGTTGTCGGAATGTGATGTCTACCACTCACCTTCATCTAGCACCAAGGTTAGAAATGAGTGGAGTATGCATACATGTGATGAAGCTTTTAAAATATACGTATTATGTATATTTTACCCCTTTTTGCCCACTTATGTCTTATGACTGATATTTGTTACCATATTGATATGCTTTATACATACATGATGTACAGTATTCAGTTGTTCAGAAGTGGATCACTATAGCGAAGGGGAATGTGATCATTGTTGCTAACTTTTGACTGGAATACTTTTCATTTCAATGAATATGTAATGATACTAATATAAATTCTTGTCCTTATGCCAGATGGCAGCCTTCATTGTTTGAAATAGTCCAAAAATGACCTCAAGACTTGCATTCTAAGAAAGGATCTGACTGTGAGGTTTAATCTTGTCCATTTCATGCTGGAAGTGCAGCATGCTATAAAATTTGAGGTTTATGTTAAAAACTTCTGAAGAGAATTAAGAAGAATATATGAAAGTAAAATACAACTTCTGCTGTGACACTAGGAGAGATTTGTGAAATCTTTTTGTACATCAGGAAGGAAGTTTCTTTCAACCAAAGTTGTTATGTTTACACAGCTTGTACTTATTTTGTTAGATAAATATTATAAGTAGCAAAAGAAGAACAACATACTCTTTGTCTTTCACAAGCAACTTCTGGATAAAATCCTTGGCATCATCTGAGATTTCATTGAAAACTTCATCATCAAAATCGTATTTGGCTATTGTTACATTTGCCATTGTTTCAATATCTGTTCCTCCCATGAATGGTGACAATCCAGATAGCCTGCAAGAAACACAGATGCGCAGTCATTACCACTGAATTGTTAACATATGAGATACAGCTCTGAAACCAGAATGTAAGCCTACACAAAAAGTAGAGACTACTCACATATCAAGTAGGAGAGTTAAATTATGATGTGGTATGTTAATGACAGTATGTAGTGATAAGAGTCCCTTCACTAAAGCAGGGACAAATTATATTTTTTTTAATGGTGAAGTAACAAATTTAATTAACAACAAAACAGATAAATAAAATAGAGTCTCATGCACTGCATATTCATTTCTTTTCTTCCTACAGGAATGATTATGGTCCATGCTTTCCATATACATGCATCTGGGAGGACAAATGAACACAGCATACGCATAATCATTTTTATATTCTACATAAAAAAAAAAGCAAAATTCCAGTAAATATATACTCTGCAAGTCCTAAACTAATGTAAGGAAAAATGAGAAATATCATATTCTGTCTCAAAATTCCTTGTCTCTATTGCCTCCCATTTACAGAACCTATTCCAGTGTTTCATTGGCTCTATGCACTGTGCTTTGTGGTCACAGAAACTTGAAACTAAAAAAGAGAACCTGAAACTGAGAAAAATTACATGGGGATTACACTGCATGAAATTGTTCTGACTTCATGGAAAATGCACGTTGTGACGCAGACAAATGTCTGAACAAGTGCAAATCATACAAGGCAAGCACATGTACAGTCTGAGGTTTTGTATTTGTATTTATTTGCAGCCATGTTGTCACATTTAGTAACAATGGACTTGTCCAAATTTATACAAGTATAATGCAATCCAACTATTAATAATAAATATAAAGTTGATACACTAAACTATTACCACAAAACAAAGGTAAATTTCACTAAACTATTAAAGCAGAACAAAGGTAGAATATGTACAGAAGTGCAATTTGTTATTATTGTACCCACACAGTGTGCAATACTAAATTCCCTCGAAGTGCAAAAATTCTTCAGTTGTATAAAATGAACTATGTAAGAGAAAAGTTTTCACATCTCTCTTCAAACCTTTATAATTGTCCAATTGTTTGATTTGTATTGGTAATTTATCAAATAATTTATTGCCCATGTCTGTCACACTTATCTGATATAAGACAGTACTACAGTAGCATGTGTGCAAATCAGATTTATTTCTTTTATTATGGCCATGTATTCCAAAGTTTTGTTTTAAATTACCTTGATTCTTTTTTATAATGCACAGCACCTACAAAATATACAATGAGGCCAGTGTTGGAATTTGAAATTTTCTAAATATATGCCTACAAGATTCATGTTTATGTACACCAGTAATTAATCAAACTACAGAGTGATTTTACTGTTTGTAAACATCGCTGCTCTTTGATATACAAATAATTTAATTTGTCTCATCTTCAGTTTTCTTTTTGGTTCAGTCATTTATCATGTGTGATAAGTATGTTTAAGAGATGCCTAAATGTAATAAAACAAAACTACATTTGAAGGAAGACTGGGAAAGCGGAAAATGTACTTAAAAACAGATGGAATGTGTGTAGGTACTGTGAACTACGAGCTAAGTAAAAAGTGTCAGAATGATTTCACTGACATAAATTGTAATTGTAGTGTTGCTAATTTTATTAAGGAAGAATATTTTAAATTTGATGTAGATGTGAGGAACTCAAGTTACATGAGCAGTTATTACCAGAAAATGAAAGACATCATATTTATATTTGTAGTGGTGAGACATATTTATGTGTTGTCTTTACGAAATGTTTTATTAAATTATAAGATAGTGAGTAGTGATTATCTGCAGACTAGATGGTAGGAGATAAATACCTTATTTTTTTGTCACCATGTCCGTGTCACCTCTGGGGCCTATAGAGATTCCTATTGAATGCAAAGCTTTACCTCCATATCATGTATGCTTTTGAGACTTGGTGCTTGCACATGGGGACACATCTACCTAAATTATAAGCTCCAGCAATTTGGTGTTTAATGAGGGCAGTTTATGAATGCACAAGCAAAATGTTACAATAGATTATTATTGTGAAGTTGAAGTATTACATTATTTCACATAGAATTAACCCTTTGCCGGCCTTAATGTACTGAAACGTACTGGATTTAAATGCCGCCTGCCGGTCTAAACGTACTGAAACGTACTGGTTGTTCTCTTCGCAACTCTACTGCATTGTGCGAACGAAATAGTA
>Ga0209629_10002314_pt1 | contig 12865 bp, 7 predicted proteins | sample TergutCu122P5_FD_187286 | JGI IMG/M metagenome (GOLD analysis project Ga0209629, IMG submission 187286) | Cubitermes ugandensis P5 segment gut microbial communities from Kakamega Forest, Kenya - Cu122 P5 (SPAdes) (version 2) | ecosystem: Host-associated > Arthropoda: Insects > Digestive system >... | reverse complement strand
CGAAACATGTAGTCTATAGTTCAATAAATACTACACTCGATATTTAGTTGTGTTCGACTACTCCTACCCTTACATCATATTATGTACACAACGGGGATGTTACAACTTAAAATTAACACACACACACTGTTTAATTATTCTGGCACCAGAAATCTTGTGCATATTTAAGTGTATATTATTAACAAAAAGCAGGACTCTTTTTTTAAGTTCATAAAATATCAGTATAAGTTAATTCTCAACAAAATCAATGAACAGAATATTGCTATTATTTTCTTTTATTCATGGGGCCTGGACGGGTTGGGTGAGACAGTCCGTTGGTTCTGTGGGCCTGCTCTACCATCCATACATGATAAATGAATGAATAACAACCAATGGGGTAACACCAAAGTGCTTGGAAAGAAACAAGTCCCATTGCCAATCTGTACAGCACAAACCTCAGATGGACTGCCCTGGGATCAAATATGGGCTTCCAAAGTAAGAAGCTAGTGCCTGAACACTTGTTTGTTGGCTAAGAACATACCATGCCTTACTAATAAATGTTGGTAAATTCAACCAATAAGAAGAGTTAGCAAGTTTACCTGTTTTATTTAATGCTTATTTTGCACACCTCTGTGCCAAATTGAAACAAAGACTGATGTTTTGATGGAGGAAAGTGAAAGCAATTAATCTTAAAAAATTCAGAAACTTTTAATAAGAATCATTAATGCCACAGAAATAATATATCATGCAGACGACTGTCTGTAAACTAGTTCTCTGTATTTTCCCGTAAACTGAAGATTTCGAAGGATATGCTATCTTATAGCTGACTAAATACAGTACATATCTGTTTACATATGACAAATGCCTGAAGTCATTGGTAAAGAAGTAGAACCAACTAGATGCCACAATAATCAGCAGTTTATTCTTGATTTATTAACTCTCAATTAACTTTCAACGTGTTTCGGGCGTCATTATGCCCATCATCAGGAGAACAAGACTGTTTATTGCCGTGAGTGGTGTTTGCCTGGTTGTGCTGGCCGTGGACATGTGTGTGCACACAGCTTGCGTCCCGGCTCCACACGTCCACGGCCAGCACAACCAGGCAAACACCACTCAAGGCAATAAACAGTCTTGTTCTCCTGATGATGGGCATAATGACGCCCAAAACACGTTAAGAGTTAATTGAGAGTTAATTAATCAAGAATAAACTGCTAATTATTGTGGCATCTAGTTGGTTCTACTTCTTTACCTATTGTAATGATGCACAGTCACACTAGCATAAAGCCTGAAGTCATATTTCATCAAGTAACACTGGTGTCCAGGTAATGTGAAGGAATCAATTTCTGAGGTGGAACAGAAATTGCACTTCCATTGACAGGCTATCAGTGAGATTGATGGCCATCAGAGAGGACCTGCAATCCTATGTGGATTCTGTGGGGCCTGGTATTAACACACTTGCTGAATTGTAGATTTGTTATATGTAAGTCTCTATCCAGTGTGACTAACACATTAACTGTATATCACAAACATACTGACAATATGTTTGTCAGTCTGTTGCCTGATAACTCAACTTCATTTAATAATGGGAAAACCTGGAGTGGTACAAGGCACATACTGTGAATATCATGTGGGGACAGTGCTGATACCTGTGATGCTTGGCTGCTGCGTCGACTTGAACCCAGGTCTCCAGAACACATGCTGCCATAATATGTGCTGACTGTGGAGTTGCTGTCACGTCGCAGAATGGCCTGTTGTTGCATCTGTTTCTGGGCATTTGTCTGGCCAGGAGCCAAGTTAAGCTGCAAGTCAATCAACTGGGTCTGTGTCACAGATCCAGTATTCCTACAGCCCTCTACCTTGAGATCAGTAAAATGCTTGGGCAGGTCACTTAGATGAAGCCCCCTTCGTCCACCTAAAGACACATAAGGAAATTTGTCTGAAGAAAGTAAGAGACAGTAATATTTCATATTATTTCCATGCTCATGTTGCTCACAATGCTTACAGATATAGTTATTTCAAAACATGTAATTTTAAACTGTATAATTCTATATTTTTGCTGTCACATATGTGGGACTAATTATGCATAAGTTTCAGGCGCAGTTCTCTTTAATAAAGAGTTATTTTCCTACAACTATCCTCTCATTAAATTTTTCATAGGTTTTTTATGAGATATTCCTCCCAACTTGTATTGGAGGATATGTGTCATTGTGCCCTGTGCCCCAAATTCAATCTAATCAAGTCATATTGGATGCTTGCCATTGCAAAATTTTACCCATGATATGCATGTTATAAATGTGCTGTGCCATGTGCTTGCCCAGGACCCTTTTCACACTGTCCATAAAAGTGAAAAGCAGGTACCAGTTATCATTGAGCATTAAAGTGAAAATCTGTCAAGCAGTTGTCTATACAGCATGGGTCAGGTGTATCCGTATTTATATGAACTAACATTACGTCTATTCTTCTTTAAGTATTTGAAGTTTTTGGTAGTGGCACGCAACCACTTTTTATGTTTACAGTCTTGGTATGTTACCTGCAATACTTGGCAGTGGCGGTAGTGATGTGCCAACACCTTTCGCTTGAAGCCTCTTTATCCTGTGATCTGATGGTGGCCCTATTGGGTCTGACCCTCCACCCACAACAGCCCTCACAGAAAGGTGGAGATCTGGCAGCTGGAAGTAAATCCATTATTTTATTGTGGCAGTATATGGCAGGAAGATTTAAATGCAGGACATCTCATTTGGATTCTGAACCAGGCATATGCTTTAGTTGACATATCTTTTCAGGGTATGTTGTTCCACACGAAGTGTCTGGCATTTAGGGAAGTTTTATGGATTTAGCATTATTCCAGTCATATGATCATAGTATATTGTGAAAAGCTGAAAGTAGAGAATGGTAATTGTGACCAATGAATTCTGGGTACACGTGGTTTCAGTATTTCCTGGATATCAGCTGGTCATAAACAGTTAGTTTTTAATGTTAATAAGAATGGTAATATGGGAAATGGTAACACCTGGGTGGTTTTCATTTTAAAAAAAATGCATAATGTATCAGTGTATGGACTGTTGGATCAGTTTTTTAGAATATATTGTGTTAACTCATTTCCACTGTGATTAGTGCCCATTCCAATTATCATTTATGTGGCAATGTCCCTCCTGAATATGGCTGTTTGTTGGCTGAAATATTCTGCAATCTAATAATTGAAAATTTATTGTTCTAAACTGTGAATCTTTTTGTGTTGTGCTGGTGTTGGTGTGATGTATAATTACAAATCTCTGGTGAGTTGCTTGTGGTTTGAAGTATCCCTTATATGTTTTCTTAGAAGCAGTGAAAAACATTTAGACATTACTGAAGGTGCAATTAAAATATTATATAAAACCCTGTAACTTGTATTATACAGAACAGAGAATATATCAAAGCAGTCAATTTTGACAGACTCCTCTACTGTACATTGAAGTTCTAACAAATAATAATAATAATAATAATAATAATAATAATAATAACCCTTTTGACATTCACTGTACCTCAATTTCTTCGCCCTCATCTACCAACTCGTCTGCCTCCACTGCTGCCAAACCGTGGTTGGTTGTGCTGACATTGGAGTCACTGACTGGCTCATCTAAGCTGTTGTTAGCATGCTGAGTGACACTCAGAGGACTGCCCTGTTGAGCAGGTGAACTGGCCTCCTGAGAATTACATTAACTCATCAGCTTACGTACCATCAGCACTTCTTTGCCATTACATAATTCAGGTTCTTTAGTATGCATCCCACGTGGATACACTTTTTACCTCAATCTTAGGATACAATTCTTAAGTGTACTTTCAGCAAAGAGGGAATCAAGATGGTACATACCCATGGTATGGCAAAATGTGTTTGAAAACATATATGATAAGCATGAAGTCCCTGTGCACCCACTGTTGCTGTAGGCAGTAAATTTCAAAATAAAGCTTTACTTAACAATGTTACATGAAATGTTGGGGAGTTGGCTTTGGCTTGTTTTGTAGACACATCTATAAATTATATCTTGTTTGAAGTAACCCATTCCATTTAAACACAAGGATTGTTTCAGTAAAATATTTGAGGACTTGTTTGCATTTAAGGAAATATGAGGACAGTCTGTACACATTGGACCTCTCATCACAGATCAGGTGGAGTTAACTTGGGTAACCTTAGTGGCCAGACAGCCATTTAGGTTATCCTCTTACTCAGAATATTGTGTAATAATGCCTGGAGACAAGATATATGTGCAGTAACATTGGCCTGTTATATACATCCAATACCAGAACAAATCTGCGATTGGTTTTTCAAGATTATGGTGAAGTGTATTATCATTATTATCACCTCTACCGCCTTCATCAATCCTGAAAGTTTTATACTGAAACATAGTGCAGAAACATGGGGCTTTACATCAACCTGTATAAATATCTCATGACAAACTCTTTTATGATTCCACAGTCACAATAACAGAGAGCATGGCAAAAGTTAAATACATGCTATTTCTGTGTGCAATTGCAACAAGAATTAATGATGGAAAGGTTAAACAAAATAGAAAATGAGTTGCTGAATGATATTTTACATTGTATTTTAGTTATTTTTTTCTCCCTCCCATTCTGTTTCACAGGTGTTATGTAACGACACTGTCAGCTGCTAAGTTAAGTTGCATCAGCTTCCCATTGTGTTTCTTAAGCACATATATTATCTGCAGGCAAGTTTATAATCATTTGTGTGAAGGCTAACACAGTATGTCTTGTTGTATGCTTTCTTTCAGGTGATTCCCCGGCGTCTGAAATTTATATGCCGACGTTTCGGAACACTCTGTCTGTTCCATCTTCATAGGCAGGTAGGTGCGTGTAGAATGAAATAGTCTGACGGCAATGCTAGGGTATTATACGGGAAAAGGTTTGGCTTCCAAGCCAAACCTTTTCCCGTATATACCCCAACATTGCCCTCAGACCATTTCATTCTACACGCACCTACCTGCCTGTGAAGATGGAACAGACAGAGTGTTCCGAAACGTCGGCATATAAATTTCAGACGCCAGGGAATCACCCAAAAGAAAGCATACAACATTCAGTACATGGCGAAAGTTTGAAATCAAGATTACAGTATGTCTTGTTTAGACATAATTCCATACACATAATACATCTGATAAATCATTAATCACCTCAGACTTGACACTAGGACTGGACAGGCTGGCAGTCTTCCCACTCATCATCTCCTCACTGTGTGGACTGCCGTCCAGCAGGCCACCAGTACCACTGGAGCCATCCTCAGTACCATCACCTGGACCCTTGTGTTTCTTGTTGGCATAGAACTCTGCACCGTGCACAGTTTTCACATGCTTCCTCAGAGAGCTGGGATCTGTGTACCTCTTTGTGCACCCTGGAGCTTTGCATACATATGGTTTCTGTGGCAAGAGAAACAACAAAATGTAGATGATGGCTCAAAGTTCTTCACAGGCAAATTGGACCCTAAAAATTACTTCTGATGAATAATGGAATCAGTCAGCCTTACAGTTCAGGGCAGACAAAATTATGGACATTGATTATATAGCTCTGACAGCGATGAATGGGGAACTGTTCTGCAAATTTTAATTGTGTAACACCTATGACTGTGACCTACTTACCACATTCGATCAGAAATTTAGTTCCTTGGATCAGAGGACACAAATTATTGATAATTAAACTGTTCTTTCTTGAGAGCAAGAAAATTTTCAGAGCTGAAATTAAATTTGTGCTTTCTTTCTAGGATCTCTATTTCAGTAGGAGCCAGACAGTCATGCATGTGCACTGTGAAAACAAGGTTATGAAAAATGGAAATTTGTTTTTTGAGTACATTAATAACAATGGAAATAAATTTCATACTTTCTGATAAATGAGTGGTTCATGTTGTGTTCTCTCTCCAGCAGCCTAATACCCATTACACACCAAAAAAGGTGCTGCAGTACAGATTGATTTTAATGAAAGTCCTTTAGTAACATTTAATTTCGTACAGGAAAAGATGCTTACATGTAGGCATGAAAGCATAAAAAGAGGTTCTTTCAAATATGTTCAAATGGTACATAAATGCAGACACTGTTACTGACACTCTACTGCATTTGGTTTGTGACCTACAAACTGTCTGTAAGCCAAAACAATATCATTACAGGATTAAGAACAGAGCACAGTAGATGGACAAACTGCTTGCTTGAACATTTTCAGATTCTCAGGTACCTGCAGGTACAATTCTTCTGGAATATTATCTGCTTCCCTGCAAGAGTGTACAGGAAAAGTGAGTAACAAAATTCCTGTCAGTAAGGTTGGACTGGCCCATTACAGACTCACATAAGAAATATGTGTTGAACAAGATCTGCTATTACTGACTCAAGAATTAACTACATCATGTAATTGTGTGCCTTTAAAATCCAGGCCTGTACATTAAATTCTTTCTATGTGCAGTTACATGCCATCAGTTTCTGTAATTTTTTTTAATTATTCCTGTGATAGAAAAGATAAGTATATATTTTAAAACAGAATCACTGTCACCTTTCTTAATTACTGATGCAATAGAAAATAGAAATTCAGTTCAGAATAATCAAAGAAAATGGCCAGTGCAGACTATGAAGTGCTTGCAAAGAAGAAACAATAGACAGTGTAAATTAAATGTGACAATGCTACAAACAAGGATTTAGGAACTTACCTTTAATATTTGTCAAAGAAGACCATCCCACTTACAGCTTGGAAACAGAAGATGCACAAATGTCAGAAGTACAGCTTATAGTGAGAGAAAGTGCAATTTATCCTTAATATTAGCTTATTCTTGTCATCACAAATTATCACATACAACACATACCTCATTAGAGTGGGTACGATTTTGATGCTTGGCACGGTCTGATGCATTACTAAATGCTTTACTACATCCAGGATATTCACACATGTATGGTTTTTCTCCAGTGTGGGATCGCAGATGTGTCTTGAGATTCTCCAGCCTTGAATAAGCCTTGTAGCACCCTTCAAACTGAAACACATTTCACATGCCTTCAAAATTTTTGAAACCTTCGAAAACTCTTGGAGTGAAAAAATTTGAGGCACAATTACAGTTCTGAGAGAAAGTAACACTTGTCTCTGTTTTGTTTATTGGTAATGGCAATATTTGAAACCTTCTCATTGTTATAGCCAGCTGATGTCACATGTAACTCACCGTACACTTATGAGGTTTCTCTCCAGTATGACGCCGCATGTGCACCACAAGCATGTACTGGGCTTTGAATGGCTTCTCATCTCTTGAACAATCCTCCCAGCGGCAAACAAATGATTTTTTATTTGCATGAATATGGTCATTGTTGATGTGCTGTGGTAAGATAAAACAAACCAACTCAGTATCACTGTGTTTTTGGATCATGTCTATCAGCTATTATTGCAAACAAGCTACAACATTTTAGAAATTGGACAGGGGTTGTATCCTCTCAAGTGAAAAATACAGGAGGACCATATTCAGTTGGGTCTGTGACATAAAGATAAATCACATCAATGGACAAATCAGTTAGCTAAAACTATATAATCTGTTATGGTCAAGAATTGTCATTGGCTGATAACAGGAGATGTACAGTAAACATTTGCTAACACACATAACCTAAATCTGTGACAGAAATGAAAGGCAAAGAAACCAGTGAAACCAAAACAAGAATCTCAATTAAAAACATTGAAGTAAAGAAAATTTTAAATGCCATGGTTTTACAGTATCTGCCTTCCACTAGCACCATCTATAGTATAAAAATGAGACACGCTAAAAAAAATACAAGAACTAGTCATACAGAACATACTGGGGTCTAATGGGAGTTCCTGTAAATAGTTAACCCATTTCCAACAAATTTACAGATTGGGCTGCCTAATCAGGTTTTTCAAATACATCATGTGTTGATTCCTTACATTTTCTACATGTGCTGTTAGTTTCAATTTTTAAGTTCCTGCCTGCAATACAGTCCACCAACTGACCTTCTTGAACATATACACGGAACTGTTCCAGTCACATCGTGTTGGTGGCTAGACACCCAAAGATGCATGATAAAAATACTGTATGCTGCATGTACAGAAATGACCGCCATGATGGACAATTATTTGTTTGAAACATGTAAAGGATAGTTTAATTGGAATAAATTAATGAGAAAAAGTGTGCATCTCGACAGTTATTCTCATGTATATGCACCACGATGCACGGTTAAGAGAATGTAAAACTTCTTGAACATGTTAAGCCATTTTCGATTGTTTGAGAGGACCCTCTTTGAGTGTTCCCAAAGTTGCACATGTGTTTGTCCACAACAGCTTCTGTTACATTCTAGTAAGATATAACAGACACACTGTGCTATCTGTTGTGACATCTTCTCTGGGCTGGTTGAGTGAATGAGCACTATCCTAATGTTCTAACAGATCCTGGTATGTTTGGCCATGTCAATTTGTTTCACCCTGCATAACTGTTTCTGGGTTAAGTGTTTGGTTTGGTGTGATGGGCAGATTTTTCAATTCCTCCATTTACACACACACATAATAGTTCCCCCAGTTCATGTATACTTCCGCAGTCATTACTGAACATTTCCTATTATCCCCATTAACACCACCCGATACTAGTGATTTACATAGTTCTTTGTTAACTGACTTTGGATGTACAGTGACTGAAATTAGCCATCCAACTGAGTTTATGCCACCTACCCTCCATTATATTTGATCACAGAAACAGAACTGGTTTCCAAAATGTTGTGTTTTGTTCAGACGACAACGCGGTGGACACAGTCAAAAAAACCTATATACTAAGTGCAATATTCCATCATCAGAACCCTTTAGAATTAGTGTAAAGCAAACAAATATGACTACTATTTATGTTTGATAAACATATTTTTATATGTAGTTAAAAGATACAGCAAAGTTGTGACCTTTATTTTCTAGCTTCTAGCCCTGGATAGGGGTCTGGGTCAGCCCCTCAGCTATTAGCCTCAGTCATCCAACCTGTAACTCATCAGCATATTGACTAACAGTCAAAGAATTACCTTGACGAGATCATCCTGCGTGGGGAATTCAAGACCACATTCCCGCCAATGGCAGTTTGTTTCAATGAAATCACCAGGCTCATCTTTGAGAGGATCTCCAGAATCAGCACCACCTGGAGAACATTTGCTGCTACTACAATCTGAACCAAGTCCTCCTGGTACAGCTCCATTGCCTGTACATTTACAACAAATACAAAGATAGACAATAGACTAGAATTCAATATTCAACTGCCATGTCTTGTTGGTTTGCCATTACAAGAGCAAGGTTTGTGTGTCAGTTTGTACAGATGAATGCATGTATGCTAGGACCATGTATTTGTCTGCATGGAGAGCTGTGTGTTTCCTTGTCTCAAGTTTTTCTGAAATAAATTGTACTTAAATAATGAAACTCCTTAGTATATGCATTCATAACCCACCATATTACAACTCCAATTATGTAAATTGCATACTTTATTAAGTGGTGCTACATGTTGCAACCCTACAGCCATCATCAAGGGGTTTCACATAAAAAATGTCAGCTTTCAAAGTTTTACATATTTACATGCTTGTATCCAAGTACTAAGTTTTACTCAAGGGAATTAAATGTTGTTATGTATCCTGATGAAAACAAAGGCACAGTCATAAAATATCCCTATTCATTAATATTTATATTCTGATTATTTTGCTTCACATTCTTTCCCTATATGTGTGTTTTTAAATTATTCATATCAGGAATTGTCATATTAATATCATAAATAATGCAATGCTTATTAGCAAACGCATTCATCAATCATCATATTTCTAATATACCATATTTCCCAGCCCATACGAAACACCGTGATTTTTACGTGGGTTGTGTGTGTGTACCACATGGCCACATGACTGTAACCTGTCAGCTTCAAATGTACACGTGGTTCACCGCACACACACCCTCATTTTGTATTTCCATTAAGCTTGCTGAGGAAGAGTGCAGTGAGCAGGTCCCAATTTAACAAGCTGCCATAGATTAGAATAGGTAATAATATTTTCCTCATGCTTGCCTCTAAATTTAACTTAATAAGATTCTCTTGTACAGGATTTTTTTTTTAATAATACATAGTAAGTTATGCAACCACATACTATGAATATTCCCATCTTCCAGGGATGGAACGCTTCCAGGTGAGTCACTCTTCTACCTTCAAATAGACTACACAACATCACATTCCAGAAGGCATATAGTAGCGTCTGCTGAGTATAAAACAAGAGTGTGCTGCCTGTTAGAATTAGGTTAATGTTTGTTAGCAGTTTTAAAAATTTATTCAACAAACTTCGCTTTACCAGTGTCCACAAACTTGGTATTAGTTACTCCTCAACAGAGTGATTATATACCTAACTCAACAACATAAATAAATAGTAAATGTCTGTATTTCATACAAGGTTTTTGAATTGGTTGAATTTTACAATAGCAAATTTCATGAAATAAAGAACTAATAATGACTTGAAATTAATAAAAGTAGCTGAATTCAGATTATTTTCAAGAAGTGGGCCATGATTTTTAACACATTTAGAAATTCCATGAAATTTCCTTTATTTTAAGATGTGGATGACTCATCATGGCACCAGAATGGAAATTCTTGATTTGCTAAAGACCGCACAGCATCAATAAACCGTTCTTCTTCTTCACTCATTCACTATGCAGGTGATGTTTCTGTGTTGAGTGTCGAGGAACAGGTCAACAGTTTGTTGTTTTTCAAATAATTTTAACTAGAGATAGAAGTGCACATGAGTTTGTGATTTTGAGTGTTTTTGCTGTACACTTAACAAATCATTTAAATCCAGAAGCCCTGTTTGTTACATATTTCATGTTTGTTAGAAAAAAGTAAACAGGGCCAACAATAAAGCATGTTTGTTGTTTCACATCCTACTTACCAGTCAACCTTCTCATACTGAGAGACGCAAAAATGTCTTGTATATAGTTGTATCACAGTGTTATGATCTATTAAACTAGGTACTGGTGGAGTAGGTCGACCTTTATTCACTATTCTTAATTAATTGTGTAGTAGGTGGAAGGAACATGGATTATCTAATAGTTCTTTAAAAACTATATTTTCGGCCATTGTAATCAGTCTTAGAACACTGGAGAAAGATGAAGGGAGACAGCATACCATCTAAATATTATCATGATGTAAAATAGAGTAAGAGATAATTAAAGGATTACAAAATGCTGAAGTTTCCATGGCACAACACTCTCTAACCTCCACCAACAAACATGAAAACTGGTCAAGCTGTGCTTAAAACATGCAGCACACCTTCCCTTAGGAAAAAGTGCAGTCTCACCTCCTGAAGTAACAGTACAGGCATGCTTAGAAAGTCCAGCATGGCTAACTCCTCAAGTGGAGGTGCACTGAAGGTGAGCAGAAGCAGTACAGAACAGCATTGAGGTAACAGCTTGCCCACGCAGTTAAATTATGAGTTTATAAACACACATTAGAGATGAATTCATATATAGTGTATGCCATAGACCTAGCACACCTGGAGAAGATGCCCCTGCAGTAGTACTCTTCAAATTGCAGGAAACTATTCTTCTACAATATGATGCAGCATCACTCAATGATACGTTCCTGACATTCTGAAGGATCTAAGTTCCTTCATCTTCGAGCATCAAAGATGTGTGATACATGCTACCATGAGGGACTCGTATCACACACCACAGACCATATTTCTAACTTTTAAAAACACCTGTGGCTCAAGACACCATTTGCTAGGGTATAAATGTACATGCACTTACCTGCACTTGTGGGGATGGCATTAGTGGAAACAGGTTCCCTTTTTATTCGTGCTTTCCGCTGATTTGCAGCACCCCCACCTGCAGCACTTGTGTCTGCCTCCACCACACTACTAGACACAGGGGAGTCCAGCTTCTTGCATGCATCCCCTGATAGCTGCTACCAAAACAGTGACATGTAAGGGTAAAGCTGGCATTACATATATTTTTATACTTGTACATATGTATGTGTATATATGCATATATATATACTTATTTATATATTTATTTATTTATTTATTTATGTACAGGTTTGTTGATGGTAGAAGACATACAAGAGTATTATAAACTGCTAATTAGTTATAAAACACCAAAATAAGGAAAGAAAAACCCATTTACCTCAGCAGGCCAGGATATATGCAGCAGCCTCTGGAGTTTAAAACCAAGTTTCACCTCAAGCAGATGCATAAGAATTTTCTGTTGCTAATCATCTTTATATACCACTTGTGTCTTGTGAGGTATGTAGAAAGGTAAAGATAAAATAAATCATATTTGCACTTCATTTTCATTAAAAGATGTGTGAATGTGTGGAGCCTTACCTCTATATCAACTAGGTGATTAGGTACAGGGGGACTTCACTAATACAAAAGCATGTAGCAACAGATATGAGATACATTCACTTCCTAGTCTATAAATTTTGATTACTGTAAAGCTAATCTCTTCAGAGCATGCAACATAAACAAACTATACAGGAATTGAAATTGTGAATACACTACAAAAAGGAAGGAAAATGCCAATAACTTGGAGATCCAGTGATCTGAGGCATCTTTTCTGACCTCACCTTGTAGCATACTGCAGTGTATACAACTAAATTTGTTTCCTCCAGTGACAAAACTCATAGCATGTAAACACATACAAAATTGTTTTACAGAAAAGCACAGATTCAAAAATTCTTACTTCTAGCCATTATACAGGGTATCACAGGAGGAAAGGGCCAAACTTCGGGAGGGTGTTCCTTATTTTAAACTATACCGATATAACCCAAAACACCTATATCCAAAGTTGAACGGTTACGGAGATAATGGCCAGAGAAAAGTGTGGACATCTTGCATTTCCGCGTTCTATACGCCTACAGCTGTATCGCGAG
>Ga0209629_10002313_pt1 | contig 12865 bp, 5 predicted proteins | sample TergutCu122P5_FD_187286 | JGI IMG/M metagenome (GOLD analysis project Ga0209629, IMG submission 187286) | Cubitermes ugandensis P5 segment gut microbial communities from Kakamega Forest, Kenya - Cu122 P5 (SPAdes) (version 2) | ecosystem: Host-associated > Arthropoda: Insects > Digestive system >... | reverse complement strand
GCCAGAGAGAAACACACCCAGGCGAGGAACAGCGAACGTAGTGACGGTGCGCGTGGCATCGTTGACACTGACACCCCTAGAATGACAGCCCAGACGTTTGTCAACGAACTTGACAGTGTCTTGTACCCTTGCCACTCCGGCGTGCAGCTGTATCGCCCAACAAGTGTAGTCGAAATGGCCGCAATCACCATCGACATGATCAGAACTAACCACAGTTCCACAGACATTATTCTAAAGATGCTACTCCATCTTGGATATTTGACAGAACAAGGTACATGCCAACGGACACTAATGAATTTGTAGTTATTGGTTAAGTCGAAAAATGAGGATAAAATACGTTGTCCCCAGTCACCTAAGGCTATATAAGCATTCTTTGCAATCATAGACCTAACTAAATTATTGAGGGAACCATGCTCAATTTCAAAACCTTCTGGTGTAGGGACATGAAAGAACGTCATATTAATTTGTTTCAAAATGACTCTTAGTAAATCCATCTCCAAGCCTTCTATATATCTCACAACACTCCCATTTGAATATTTGTGGTTAAGATATTTTGTAGTAAATTCCGAATGACCGTCTCTTACAACTGCTTTCAAAGGACATCCGTTGAGACTGTTACTGGCCTTTCGTGGAAACAAGTCAGTGTTCTTGGTGAAGTGCCCTTGTGCAGTGATAAACCAACTGTCCAGTAGGGTGATATCATTCACTTCATTACAACGATTTGAACTCTGATATGGAAACCAAGTGTAAACCCCCAATTTCATGCCTGTGTCTATATCATTACCGTTTATCGGTATGCTATACACTTTGTCTTTTACATGAGGTTCTTGGCTTACGATAATGCAGTTATATATTCTAAGTTGTGAGAGATAATGAAATATGTTCGTTTGTAGCCACGTTGAGAATTCATTTGTTCCAGCCACAACAAACCGAGATTCAGAATTCCAGAAATTGTTGAATTTACCTCGTCCTAAAACAAGCCCATAAATTTCAGCTTTAAAACTCTCGTAAGTCCCATCTGGAATTAATATAATATAACTGCCATCTCTATCTAGGAAGTCCCTTTTTTCTGGTATCATAATATTACCATCAACACTAACAACGACAGGCCAGTTAGCAGTTTGCTGAATCTCTGCAATCAGTTCCTGTTGCACATCTCGGTATGCGGCTGGCGATGATATCAACAGATATCGCCCTGATGTGAAATAACTTTGGCTGATGTATGTAAGACAGCGCACCAAGTGGACTTCCTGTAAAGTAAGTGGCGTAGGAGGCGGCAGTGCTGCATTCGTAATTGCGCTGATGAACAATATCACCAACAGGATGACCAGAAATTTTTCATTCTGCAAGAAACACAACACACTTTCGTTTGCTTAATACCGTACTCTATAGCTGCAATTTATTGAGCAAATTCTCTGAAGAAAAATGAGATAATGTTTACACAAACAATAAATGTAAGTGAGGATTATTCTTCTTTTCTTTGCCTTTTTCTTTCTATTTAATGTGAAAAAAATTAATTCCCTATTACCTAGAGTTTTTAATTCTGATTTCAAAAAAAGACACTTTCCAATTACAAATTTTTTTACTAGAATCTGGTTTAATGTCTGTAGTTAATTGAAGATTCATTCCTGTTTCAAGAGGGGAAAGAAGCAAGAAAACTTTGTTGTTTTAAATTGATTCTTTAGACGATAATATTAAATATATTTTTGTTGTTCTTTCTATATTTTCAATTTGCACAATTTTCTCTAAATTAATTCTTACCAGATATATATCTGACGGTCCTTCGTGGACAATAACAAAACATACACGAACTAGATATACATAAATAAATAAAGATATATATATATACGAGTATACACAGGTTTGTGTGTGTGTGTGTGTTTCAATGTAAGAATAATGTCTGTAAATTGGCCATTCAAATGGACTCCTATCTACATGCAAGTCATTCGTTATTCTTTCGTGCTACATGCTTCACCCAACATTATTATTATTATTATTATTTGTTCACCGGAAAACCATTCTGGATAATGCAACACATTAAGCAACTCATCGTTCAAAATCCAAACGACCTCCTTCAGCTCGTCCCTCAAAGGGCCAAAATAACAATATTTTCTGGAAATATTTTGTATTCTTTTCTATATATAACTTACTTCGAAATTTTTCAGAACACATCCTTCTGCCAGAATACTCGTATATATGTGAATTACTGTAAATTAAGTAGAAATGTTGATATACGAAACTAACATTTGAAAAAATTACCAAATGGCTTATTAATGGCATTTTGTTGACAAGGTTATGCACAAATGCACTAAATACAAGTAAGGCAGAACAAGCATTTCGTATTTTTAAATTAGTTCCTGAGCTACGTAGGCAAGTGATCATCTCTGTTTTCCAAGACCTTCACCGAAAACAGTTTCGAGTTCTGAAGTACTTTTGACGTAAACGAAGAAATGCTCGCTGTGGTACAACCATGACACAAATCCTTATTGTGCCGTCTGTTTTAATTTATTTTAGTTTAAATACGTTCCATGTTGCTGACGATGAGAACTACGTTTTTTCTGTTATTTCGACGAGCACAGTGGCAATTTCTTAACGACGTTTCGGGACGATGTGTCCTTCTCATCTTCAAGGGTCAATGAACAAAACTGTCCCTTGAAACTGGGTCAACATCCTTAGGTTTCACACCTGCAGATAGGACCGAGTGGTTATTCTGAAAAACCTATAAAAATTACCGACACTCGATATTTAACAGCTGTAAAGACCGCAGTTCTAAAGTGTTAGGATATTTGGTAATAAATAACAGAAAAGAAATTTGGAGTTCCTGCATTTGACCAGAAGAATTTAAAATGTCTATGAAAGTGTTCAAGCAAGAATAACATCGTCCTTGTTGTCAATCGAACTTGGCTACTGCAGAACACAAATCAATATCGTAACTGTTACATCTGTTGGCTCCCACTGTGTATTATTGTCACGAAAATGCAACACTTCAGACAACACAAACATGTTTTTTTAAAACAAGGCTTACAATTCTGCTACCGTAATTTGAAACTTTATTGCTTTGGGACGGTTCTTAGGGGACTTCTGAATCCACAACGGTGTACGTGTGAAGGAATTTCTAAGTGGGATTGCAGACGAAATGTAATCAGTCATTTAATCCGCTGAATGTAATACAGCTGCAGGCTTTGTAATCTCTACTTGCTGATACAGAGATGAAAGAAACAAACAAGGGGACAAAGTAAATACGTAAGGTCAAAAGCCGAGCGAGCTGAGAAATATGTTAGAAAAAAATAAGTTATAGTTTTGATGCAAAAGTTGCCCTTCGCAGACAGGCAAGGCTAAGTAATGTGCAATGCTCAAGTGATATTCCGTGCTGCTTGAAGAAATGTCGGACAACTTTACTAATAAAATATGTTATATAAAGTGACTTTATTTATGCACGAGCGATAATTTGAAATTTATATTTTCTTCAATATTTGCACTTTCTTGCACCTGCCTACTGTTTAATGTTCATTTATATCAAGTCTTTGCTTCTTGAGTCTTTAATAATATAGCATGTAAAATTATATGTTTCTTTCCCAGGCACATACCATGAGTATATTAGTGTGACATACTGCAGGAATTAATGACAGTGATCTCAAACTCAGTGACTATTTAAACCTTACGTATTTTAACCTTTTGGCGCCGGAATTTCCTTTTAAATTTTAGCACACCCTGTATTTAAAATGTGAATAATACAGGAACCAAAAAAGGTAGCATTGTGAAATAAACGGCATTTTGAAGAGAAAAAAACGGAGATTATGCAGTATGTTTAAAATATTCAGTACGTATATTTGTTGAATAAATATATAAAATGCAGCATCTGGAGGTTAGCTGTACGGTACGACCCATATAGTGGTCGTTAGGCGTCAAATGGTTAAAAAGATTGATATGATGTTATTCACATCAAACTTTCTTGTTTAATTCTCCTGCTAAATTTACGAAACATCTCCTAAGTTGCACTAATAATATTTATGTTTCGGAGACATAAAATTTCATTTACAATGTATTTTTTATACATGTATACGAAAATATAACTTTACATCGCACAAATTCTTAAGTTTACTGTGATTAATTCCAAGGCAGTTTAGACCAGAGATTAGAGGGAACTGAAGGGTTAAAATTGTTTGTAAATTTGCAAGATGGACAGTGAATGTTTAATGTTGCAAGGCAGATAGTATTTAAAAAGAGGTCAAGAATATAGGATCAATTTTACAGGTTTTACTTTTTTACAAAATAATTTCTTTGCTTTTGTTGTTGAAATTTGTCAAAGGGCAAAACAAAAAATATGGGTTGTTTATTTTCAACTTCAGACATTTCTCTATGAAATTTTCAACAACTATTAAAGTAGTCTTATATGACAAAAAATTTCACAATATAGAATTCGCTGAATGATATCTCTTATAGTTTGTACAACACCTTGTATTAATATACCTAATTTCTTCACCGATTAAAACCTGTTTATTTTCGTGTTGAATGTCCGAATAGAGAAATTTTATATCTCAATATCGGAAAGCAATAATGTGATTTTACTGGAAAACGGAAGTGGCTTTTCTGAGGACCAAAACTCTTCCTGTTCGCAAGACCTACATATATTGACCATGTTTAAAGGAAATGTAAAATATACGGGAAAGCATGCCTTGGATAATTAATAACAAAATTATTTCTAGAATTATGAAAGAAATTTAATATTATGCAAGATAAAGAGACAAAAATGTAATGTGACCTACAAGGAAATTCTCCAAAAATATTGATTTTCAACCAGCCGAAAAGAAAATTTAAACTTTTTTTTTAATACGAGTATAAGATGGGAGGAAAGACAGTTGTAGTAATTTGCATTCCAGATATAAGCGATTATTTTTAACACTTGCTTTGGCGAGTAAATTAAGTCCTGGAATTCCTTTAGCAAAACCACGCAGACAATTTGAAGACCTCAGAAGTTACACAAATATCAGGTTAGATTCAAAACAACTGCATTTTAGACTAAGGTACTACACCCGCATGATAACAGACAAATCATAGGTTACTAGTAACAGAATTATTTGCTCAAAATTTTAAATAGCCAAAATTACGTAAATTTTAAAAAAGAGGAGCCCACAATCGCCGAACTCCCTTCTTGGTAATTATGTTTTTATTATATGCAAGTGTAGTTGGTCCGAGTAAGATAAGCTGGCTGTTGCATACTTACTCTTCCGTTACAGTTCATTTCTGAAGCAGAAACAATATCGAAGCCTTCCCTCTTGCCAACATCTGCAGTTCTGTTAATATTTAAAACGTATACAGAAAGAAACTGCTCCGCTGTTTGTCTAACCGATCAATAATTCAGGTGTAGCTGCATGACAAGCTGGCATAATAAGGCATAATATGAAAACAAAACAGTTGTTTCAAGAAATAACATATTAAGAAACTAGTCGTCATTCTATAAACACAAACTCTGACATCAAATTTCATTTCTCCTTGAAAATTATGGAAAAAATCAATAAATATAAATTGAGGATAATAGAGATAATTTTTTCTAAATTACCCACGTAGGCTTTTAGACGTCAGAGTAATAGTTTGAAATAGTATATGATTTACTTGTATCTACCTATACTTTACAGTCTAACAGTAAATAATACTACTAATTTAGGTGTGTGTCTGACAGTATGATATATGGTATGGCCCTGACTCGCGACTTGTTCTAAGGAGTGTATGGAAAATTTGATAAGCTATTATTGGCTTTGTCATGTCTCTTCGTCCGCATGGGACAACTCGGCTCTTATAGGAAGAATTTTCATTAAATTTAATATCAGGTGATGTTCCAAAATATTTTCAGAAAACTCAAATTTATTAAAATCTTACAAGATTAAATTGCACATTTGTTTAGAATTATACATACCGGGGTGCTGATAATTCCTTAGTCTTACCTACTTCTTGGTGTATTTTGTTTGATGGTGAGAATATTTCGTTTTATGTTACTCTTGTTATATATAAATAATTATAATATTCCTCTAAGTATGATAATAAATAGGATATATGAACATCAAAATGTTCTGTCGCTGCAGCTTGTTTCCTGTCTGGTCGGACTAAGGGCTCATCAGCACCCCTGTATTTAAAAAAAAAGTATTTCGCCAATTTCTTTTCAGAATCACGAACATTTCAGCAGAACGCAGTACAGACAATCTAAACACACATTTAACGCTCAATATCTCATTTCACAAACTCATGCAGTTTATAAGGTGAAAAAAATTATGCTACACTCAGATAGGCTACAGATGACGAAGAATATTGCGCATGCGCCTTGTATGTTTGATGATTAAGACTACAAACCCCCACAATAACTCACTACAAACTCCCACAATAACTCACTTCAAACTCCCACAATAACTCACTACAAACTCCCAAAATAACTCACTACGAACTCCCACAATAACTCGCTTCAAACCCCCACAATAACTCACTACAAACTCCCACAATAACTCACTACAAACTCCCACAATAACTCACTTCAAACTCCCACAATAACTCGCTAAAAACTCCCACAATAACTCACTTCTCATTTCTTTTCCACGTTGAAAATTGTTGCGCGAACCTGTCTTAATATTACTTGTTATGTACATCGCCTGTTTTGTTAGAACTTTCCTAACGCTAAATCTTCTGCAGAAGTAACTGGATGTCTTAGCTTGTAAGAAACAACTGGAGATCGATGCGCGAAATTGTTTTGTACCGATAGTCGGCAATCAGCCTTCAGTTTTCTTTTTATGGGGCACCCCACTCTGTTACAGGGCTCACTTAAAGCAACAATTAAACAATTAATTCAAACAGAGTTCATCAAATGACACTGCAAAATGCTACATGTTTTGATTCCTAAGAAATCATCGTCATGCAATTCATAAAAAATTTAAAACACTTCCCCCACTGAGGGGTAAATGAAATTAAGAACTGATGTGTTTAGAATACTACGTATAAAATTCCTGATGAAAATTCCTTACGAAACGAAACATGTACTAACGCAGTGTGTCATTTATTAAATTGGGTTCTGTTTGACCGCAGTGTTTTTACTCTTGTTTATTTTTACTTTGCTGTTTACTGTAACACAGCGAAATTGGAAAATTCGTTGTAAGTCTCGTCATGTGTCTTGCCACAGCACCGCCATGATGTGGGTTTGAGAAGTCTGGTCTGACATAGCAAGCAAATTACTGGTTTTTTACATGACATCTACCCAAAATACGATGTTACATCTTCGGAGATGCGCTCTTAAATTCGAAATCACAGGCAGCTGATAAATTTGCTAAAAAATGCTAAGCTGTAAAATGGACACAATTTTTTATCTTCCATCCCAACCTCAATAATGTAATGTGCTCAAGTGATCTTCCATACTGCAGGATGACACGTTGAGCAGCCTAATTAAAATAATACATTATTTAAAGTAACTATATATATAAAATTGGCGATAAATTTTAAAAATTTATCCTCCACTGTTAGCGTCTTCTTGTAAATGCCTCTTTTTCCCGCTCTTGTATATCAGGTCATTGCTTACACTCTCTTTAATAACATATCATGCAGAATTACGTGTCGGTTTTTCAGTCACATATTGTGAATAGAGTATTGTGGCACACAGCAGTAAATAGAGACACTTAACTGAACATCAAATTAAAATTATAGATATTTTAATAATTCAGTGATTTCTTAAAATTACGTATTGTAAAACGTTTAATATAAGGCTATGTCAATCACACTCATTTGTTTAATTCGCTGTGAAATTGCTCCTGAGTTAAACTAATTATTTTTATATTTCTGGAACAAGTACAATCTTAAAGTATAACGTATTTTTGTAAATATATGTAGTGGATGGTTCTACATTGAAACCTGTTTGAAATGCGATTTTCCGTACCTGACCGACCAGAAATTGGGCGCAATCAATCTCCTGTACAAAGTAAACCGGATCTCTCTCTGTCGGTTTTAAATCAACCTGTGCTTGGCCTTAATCACCCATCCTTACGCAGCGCGGACATTAGAGAAAGAATAGATTTACAATTTTACTCCACTTTGGGGTTTGCATGTTCTTTTATAGGATGAAATTTGGTTATAAAAATGTACAGTTTTTCATTGCATTATTTAAAGTAATATTTATTTCACTAAATTTTTAAATAATCTGGTCGTACAAAATTTCATCGTCACGTCTGTCAGCCTAATCACTTCAAAGAAAATTAATCTCAGTGCAGTACCAATATGAATCTGAAGCCCACACAATTAAATTCCAACAATTACGTGTACAGGCTTTCAAAATAGGTAACAAAACGCAATAAATCTCAAAAAACATTACCATAAACAGCAAAAATGTGTTTGTGAATTTTCGCTGGACGATCACATTTTGCGTTGAGAAAACTTATGACGGAACGCACCTCGCATTTGGCGGGACTTTGGATCGGCGCTGCCAATTCCAACACGTCTCACTCGAACAAAGCCGGTTCTACCACTGTCAAACGAGCACGGATCACAGGTAAAGGATGAAGGTCGACGGCAGTGTTGCCCCAATAAGCATAAAAATTTCCCTTTCGCCCTACACTTGATATAGCTTTACTTTCCCGACAAGCCTCGTAAATGGAGCAGTTGGGTGTGTTATTGTTGGAAAATGAAAATAGTTAAAAACTGGTAATTAAGGTACAATAAATATTGTTGTAAATCTATGCACATGAACTTGAATGTGAAGCTTCTACGTTTCTTATATTAAGCCTTAATACATTTTGCAGAATATTTTAATAATTTCTTGTAGTTTTCATAATACGAAAATACATTATCATAGAGAAAAATAAAGACAAATACTGCTGAATTCTTCATAACAAATACACACGTATAATTTGTAGCATAGAATGAACTTTGAAAACTACCTAAAAACAACTCGAGTACTGCAAATTGTGACAACTGTAAATTAAACTGCTTCTAAATGTATTTAAGTCTAACATAAAATTAACGATCAGGAAAATAAACCAGAGTGTCTAAAACCTAACGTTCTGTATGCATGAATCTCAAGGGTACGCTTTAATTATTCAGTGTAAGGAACGTTTATTAAGTATTTTAAATACATTTTCGTCATTTGCACATTCATATCCTCCTGAAACGAAGGAATTTAATTTTTCAAAACTTGGTAATTTATTTGAGTCATTGTTTCATTTATCTTAATAGAAAACATCACACTGCCTTATGACTATATGAATAACAAATCTTCAGTCGAAAACAACTTACATTCTCAATCAAATATCTCTTTTTTTGGAGAATGTAAGTTGTTTTCAACTGAAAGTTTGTGCTTTTAGGTTTCCATTTACATATTAAAGCAAGAAAGACACAAATTATGTAACGATGTTTGACTGTATCCCCTCCATAATCAATAAACTAAATTTACGAGGAGCTTTTGGACTTACAATAAGATACATTTTGCGCTTTGAAGAAGGTTCTTTTATCCTCATCCGTACAAAAGCAGTAATTCATTTCCTGGTTCCAATACGGGACCATCGACTTTACTAACTCCATGAGAATTAATAATCTTAACACTGATCTGCTTTTGAAATAACTAGAAAATGTATCAAACAGATTTATACTTAGGCAGTATGAATGCAATGAATAAGCACAATTTACATAGAGCAACTTCTAAACATTTATGTTTTCAAAAAATTAACTATCATGCTTTTATTTTTTCCACAGTTTTCTATTTGCACCTAAATACTGTTTGATTAAAATGGGTGAATTTAACCACAGTGGAAAGCCACATAAAACAATATACAGTTCGGAATTACATGCAGTTCAAGTAACATATTCTCGCACAACGCTCGTATAATCTACCAAATTATACGGCGACCCTCCCCAGAGGTTAATAACGTTAATAGCGAGAAGATACCCTATGATTCTAAATAAATTTACCATTTATTTCAGGAGATGTAAAGGCAGCTTTTTAAGTCTGAATGCGGCTTATTGGTAAAGGATTCTTAGGATTAAAGTAAGCTTAAAAGTGTTTTGGTAAAGATCCTAAATATGAATAAGTAATGTAGAGAAAATTACTGATTTTTTTTAATTTATCAATATAATTATAACAACATACACATTTGTAACTCTCTTCGTGCAGAAAAGTTTGGAAAACAACTGCAGAGTAAGACTGCAGAAGCAAGTCTACAAAACTGAAAGTATTAGACAAAGAATATTTTTCACAAATTTTATTTTGGACACCCCTTTTTTGTATACTATACAACTGGGTGGTTACAGTCGAACAAATAAATTCAAGAAATTAAAAAATTTAGATTTAATGGCCTGAAGATGAAAAATCTTTAGTCGGAACAATTAGTCATGAATAATCATAACAAGTTAATAGTTGTTCGTGCTAACGAGAGAGTCGTACTTATATAAATACCAACGAAATGCAGTTTTTTATTCTCTTTATTTGGTGATAGAGCTCTACATATTTCGGACGCCCTTTGCGTCCATTATCAGGAACATTATAAACTGTAGCAGCAGCCACAGGTCTTTGTCATGGTTTGGGATGGAATAAATCCTGTATAGATATCAAAGGTGGAAAGCACTGTGCTATAGATAGACTCTACAACAAATGAATACGACTCCTGAAGATATCCCATCCGAAGCGGCGGACTACCACGCAAAACACAGCGCACCCAGTCAATGAACTTGACACAACAATACACACCGGCATTCAACTGGAATAAAACCTCACCATCCCCAAAATCAACAATTATCCGAGTGATCTACAATCAACAATACAAGATAGTGCATAATGACTCTAGTGACCTACATCAACACAGTGTAAATAGTGAATGACGCCACAACTCACAGCGCTCACCACCAAGACTTTTATCCCATCTTGGCCATGGAATAGCACAGTGCATAACATCTTCCATATCTATAGAGGATTTATTCCATCCCAACCCATGACAAAAAACTGTGGCTGTTGCTACAGTTTATAGTGCTCCTGATGATGAACGCAAAGGGCGCCCGCAACATGTAGAGCTCTAACACCATATAAAGAGAATAAAAAACCTGCATCTCGTTTTTATTTATATGATCAGTATTACTAAGATGCACGGTCCCATGAACATAATATTCAGACCAAGTTCTAATTTGCACAATCTCGTCCACAGCTCACATATTTCTTTAACCACTAGTCAAATCACGTGACCTAGGACTCTGATATTCTCAGATCTCATGCGATTCTTACGTCATCTTTGGCAACGTAACGAACACATTCAGTGAAACAATAAGACAAAAGTTCCCAAACGTCAGGAAGTATGGATAAACACAAGAAGGTATAGTGCAATATCAGGTGATAAAACCACGCAGATATGGTGATAACTGCTCTGTATGACACCAAAATGACCTGGAAACTTCTTTGTCAGTGATACTGGATGCCAGCCGCCTTTGTTTTTCCGGTAAATCTCAGAATCCTTAATATTGTATCAATTGATACACGTATTTGTTATTTCGTTAGGTCAGTTTTGTTTTTTGTTTTGAGGGAGCAACAAATTCTATTAATTTTATTTTTGGGAAAGCCACTTAACTTTAATATTGTGAATGTAGCTGTTATATATAAACACAAATAAAAAATCATGTCATTCTAAAGTAAAGGAAAGGTACTTTATCATAAAATATGCAGAAAAAATATAGGCCCATATATGCCGCAAAATTACTTAACGTTACAAAGTAAACAATACAATATTATAATAAAAGAAATCAATTTCTTTTATTCTTCTCTATGATGGTCATGTTTTACATTTTTTGGGTCGAAACATGGCTACAAACTGAAAGGAAGAGAATTGTGGAAAGCTAATTTAGCAGTTGCGCCAGATGATAATAAAGGTAAACACTTAAACTTTTCCTCTCAATATGGTGTTACTTGGCGCCAGGCGAAATTGATCAGAAGTTGCACAACAGGAGAAAATACCCTACAGTGTAAGGGTGCGATCATTGTCACGAAGTTATATAATTCCGTATTTATAAAATTTCTTGTACAAAAAATTGTGTATTTTTACAAGTGTGTCTGACAAATTATTGTTATATTTTTATAGTGGCCTGACGTCCTTTACAATGTTCTAAACAAACACAACTCCATCACAGAGCGTTGTGTAAACTGCAGAAATTATGAAATACCATTCACTATACAGCCATAAACAGAGGATATAAAAATGATTTTATAAATAACCACCAAGGCAAAACAATTTACTCTGTTGTAAAAATCAAAGACAGGTTCATGAATTTTACAGATATTTTTTCAACTCCTCACAATATTAATTTATCGGAATTTAATTTCAAAAGACCGATTGTTACGACGCAGTGACACTGTGTGCAGACAAGTGTTTACCCTCTTCCTGCAGTAACAGAGGTGACAAGGTTAATATCGAACTGCACATTGACTGATCAACTCCCACACCAACCGCTTCCAAAAAACTACATTTCTGCTTTACCTGTCCAGGGCACAAAGAAGATTCTATTTCGCTTTCATTATATAATGACAACCAATCTAGTGTTAAAATTACGTGCTCCCCACACTTTCAATATTTAAACTTAAAAATTCGCATCGATATTATAAGTAAAGTTCAATTTGATAAAAAGGTATAGCCATTTCCGTTTAACCTGCTATCTTCTTCGTACTTTGAAATCAATGTTTAAGCAAAAAATGCACGGAAGGCAAGATCAAAACCCCCTGACAATATGGATTTTCGTTTCTTATTAGCGCTTTCGCACAATTACGAAAAGTGACTTTTAAATTCACAACTTTTATCTGTCCGTCCATCTGCTATTGGAAAAAAATCAGCTCCCACCGGACGGATATCCATAAAATTTGATATTG
>Ga0209629_10002312_pt1 | contig 12867 bp, 7 predicted proteins | sample TergutCu122P5_FD_187286 | JGI IMG/M metagenome (GOLD analysis project Ga0209629, IMG submission 187286) | Cubitermes ugandensis P5 segment gut microbial communities from Kakamega Forest, Kenya - Cu122 P5 (SPAdes) (version 2) | ecosystem: Host-associated > Arthropoda: Insects > Digestive system >... | reverse complement strand
CGTTTCGGAACCCTGTATCAGTTCCATCTTCAAAGGCTGGGTGTACAGTGTACACACTGTACACCCAGCCTTTGAAGACGGAACTGATACAGGGTTCCGAAACGTCGGCCAACTACAATTTGACGACAGGGAAATACCCAGAAGAAAATATACAATGCTATTACCGTCATCATGTCTGTCCATCCGTCCACATGTATCAACTAAGCCCCCATTGGACAGATTTCTGTCAAATATGATATTGGGAACTTAAAATCTGTTGCAAAACTCTAAAGTTTGTTAAATTGTGACAAAAATATCAGGTACTTTACATCAAGACAATGGGTACCAGTTCTTTCTCAGGGGACAAAGTAGCCAGACTGTGGATGCAAATGGGTTAGGGCTACACATCGGCCTCTCCTATGTGCCTGCACAGGCATGTCAAGGGGAGACCTCCACCTTTATTTTACATGAAAACCTCAGTGCATTTTTTTGTTGCCAGGGACATTAAATCACCATAAAAGTGTTCTCTTCAACTGTAATGGTATCAGGTGATATGTGTTTATCTCAATGACAATACTAATCAGAAAGCATAGTTGTGTTTCCATAACAATGCCTTACATTGTTGACAGCAACATATGTTATTCTGCAATACAAACAAAATGTTGAGCTCACATGGCAACAACACTGAGTTCAACAACAGTACTAAGAACTTACGGTTGCCAGCACCATAAATTCAAAAGAAATGGTAGTAAGCCACTAGAAAAGCCAAGCAGGTATAAACATAATGCAAATGAAACATCACATTACATTTTACATACACTGCCAATATGTTATCCTTCAGCTCTTCATCACACATGCATTACCCTTATCCAGACATAATTAAAGCATGAGGGCTATAATTAGTTCTAAAAATTGTGAAATGTACAAAGTATATTTCTTATCACATGATTTCTACATAGTTACTGAGTGCCAGCAGGCAGATTTGGCCTCTTGAGCATCACTCAGTCCCCTGAAGAAGGAGGATCTGTTATAGATATTTTGGGGTATTGCACGAATCAGTCTAATAACAATTTTTCTGAATAAATAATAAGTTCATACCTTATTCAGATCTGGAATGTAGATGGTTGGCATGTCAAAACCTGTTCGATTGAGCCCAGGTCTTTTACAGAGTTCCTGTACTATTTGCATCATCACCCTACAAAACACAGATGCAGATTTCACTTGGGTGAAGAACTTACCGAAGAGGTTATTGCAATTTAGATAATTCAGTAGCTCAAATGAGATTCATGAAAGGTAGTTGGTGAGCCAGCAACTCTGTGCAGAAAGAGAGAGATGTTGTAGACAAATGCTGTTAACTGGTATACAGGCTTGCCATGACTCACCCATGCAGAAGTTATCTTGTTCATGGAGAACCTTGCATTTAATTACTTTCCATTTCAGTTTTAAAACCAAATACACAATTCAATTGACTTAAATAGGACAGATCATGTCACTAAATTATTTCAAATCATTCATAATACCAACATAATTGAGATAAATTTTCAAGTGTTCTGGGATGTGAAACTGTCATCACATCCCATATAACTTGAATCTTCAGCAACACTGCCGTGAGGAGCTCACATCTCACACTGCAAGATAAATATGCATGCAAACTATACGCTGATTCATTTAATAACAGCTAGATAGCAACTTCATATGTGTATCCAGCTCTGGTAGCTGCAGTATATGGAGAATTCCTGCCATCTCAGTCATGACAAGCTTTTGAGTCTCACACATGTAAGAATAGTCAACTATAGGAGAAGCAGACCTAATCTATTAGTTTCTCTGGACAGACTTTGACCTGTTCTGTTCAGCAAACAAGGCTGCTCATGTAATTTTGGTAATGTCTTTTCTATCCATGTAAACAATGCATTCTATGAAGAAATTAATACTATTATTAAACACAGTGAAAGGCATACACCATGGAAGACACTGTGGGGTAATTGGCAATACAGCAGAGAAAAAACACAGCAATATACAAGCAATATATTTTTTACAGAATGATTTAAAGAAAGTGGTAACAAAACAAAAACCAGAATCTTCTGAGATATTATCTTGTGTAGATTGGTAAAAAGTTACCGATGTTTCAGAGTGGCCTCCCACCTCAGAGTACACAGACCCTGAAGATGGAGACAGCAAGCCCTCTGAAATATCAGCAATTATTTATCAACAGACATGGCATCACATCCCAGAAGATGTCAATCTTCATCAGCACTACTGTGAGAATGTCAAACCTTGCATTATAACATCGGATTTTTGAAAGAAACCACTAATGCCTAAAAACCACATCATGTACCTATTTTCACAGACCACAAAATATTCATTTAATTTGTTAAATTTTATTCAATTCTGTCAGAATTTTTGAGTGGATAGTCTTAAGGCAGTGGTTCCAAAACTTCTTTATATCCTGTACCCCTCTAAAATTGTTGATGGCCTTGGTACAGCATTTTGATCTTATGCCTGTTATTCAACAAATTTAAAGCTGTAATATAAATGCTAAACTTCAGTAGCTAAAGTATTTTACAAAATTACATGGAATGCAACTACAATGCTACAAAATACAATAAGAAAAATAAATTCTACAAAAACACAACTCATAATCAATAAAAATGTTTTAATGCAACAGATATGCCTATTGCTTGGACCATCCAAATAAAGTTCCTGGACTAGACTTAGGGAACTTCAGCAACTCTAAATATGAATTAAATTTAATCTAGATTCTGATCAGAAAATTTCGAAATCCCATCAACTGAAAATTAATTTATATGAAATGTTAAAACAATTGAGAGTAATAAATAAAATATGCCCTGCTAGACTCAGGATTATCTATTTAAAATTATATTATAGACCTATGAATGGAATCTACAAGTAGAGACTTTCTGAAGCATGAATTAAACTTTTCTCCTGCATTACCAACACTGTTTCATGGTACGGCATTTAGGCAAAATGGTAACTGTACCTTCTGATGTAAACGGAGGTGAGTTATCCATCTCACAGTGCAGCCAGTAAGTGAATTTATGGAACAAATTAATTGACAAATGAGATTATGTGGTGAGAGCTAAAACCAGAAACTGCACAGTGCAAGTTCACGATATGCAGGAATCCTGCACTATGTCATTTTCTGCACTTCTCAATAACATATCAAGAGTTGCAATCAATAAAAGACATGCTGAAATCTTACACAGCCCCTCTGCCCAAATACCACAGCATGGAATACAGACGTCATGCAGATGAGGTTCCACATATTCTAGACCTTGACATTAAATTGGAGACAAATGGTCAGCTTTAAGTTCCTGCCACTTTAGTCAGCTGCACAATGGGCCCCTGATACCCAGTGGATAGAAGGCTAGGTGGGCCCCAGAACCAATGTGTATGAGGTAGTGGAGAGAAGACATACAATGATCAAACTGGAGCCCGTATCACTGTACACATCCAGCCAGAACAGTAAAATACCTACCCAGCATCATCAGCTTTTAGGCAAATCTGTATCATTAAGGAGGGCTACAGTCACTGTCCATCTGCATGCACGAAACAGATCAAGAAACATAAAGCAGCCACCAAACAACTTCCACATTTTATTAACATTTATAGATTTTATCATACAATGATCCATTGCTTTTATTGAATTGTAATTTTAATAATTTTAATGATTTGTAATTTTAGCAAGCACAAAGTTAAGACTCCCTGCGGATGGTGCACAAGCACTGAAACATGTAGGAGTACTTATAAAAATATTTTAATATATATGTTTGTGCATTTGTTAGTATGAAAAATAAACAGTACAAAATGCATGATATGTATATCAAAACAGTAAAACAATGTTTTGTTAAATTTGACATGGGCAAATTATATTAAAAACTGTCAAATCACTTTAATTTTCGTATAGATAAAATTAAATTACCACTTCACAAGAATGCCTACATGCATTTTTGCATGCGATTTGAGTATTGCCTGCTAAACACTTACTTGTGCAGAAAGGGGGAGGGGTTCAACTGAAAGCTTTACAGAATAAACACACTTTACATCCACATATACACATTTTTTAAAGATTTATGGTTAAAAACAAAGGGATAATATGCGTACAGTTCCAAACTTGCTATTCTTTTACAATATTACAAGATAACTTTGAAGTACACTTTAAACAAATTACACAAACTTTAATCTTCTTTTAATATACAGTGAACAACAACTCCCTAATACTGAATGTTAATTCATTCAATATAAAGTTCTGACTTCTTACCAATTTGAATAAGTAAAATTAATTTTGTGTGCATTTTTAAATTGCACCTGCATATTAAATGCCTTACACATGATTTAACAACTCTAAGTACCAATTATGAAGCCACTTGTCATTTGGTGTGTTCCACCCTCCCATAAATTACTCTCTCATACATCCAAATATTCCACCCGGCATACCTTTTGTACCATAAACCAAAATTCCAAGTCATTTCTAAGCGTGAATGTGCATCATAATGAGTTTGAAATGACATGGAAAATTGTTTTTACAGCAAATATTTGGCAACATAAATATTGCATCCAAAATCAAATGGGATACTTTTATATTCATCTCATTATAAACAATGACAAACAGGATTATATATAGAAATTAAGCTACTGTGATAGAGAGAAAATGAACAGCAATTCACACTGGGAAATTGGTAGTAATAAAAACAAAAGCTATCACATGGGTTTACCACAGTGAGAATTCCCATGTGGTAGGTAACAAACATGCTAGAACTAACTGACCTAACATTGCGGCACACACGTACCCCACTGAAAAAGGGACTCAAGAAACACACTGACTACAATTGTATTTAGATATGTACATTATCTCTGCCAAATGACACATCATTTGACAGTGCCATAATATTAAAATGAGACAATCTTACTATATTACAGCTCACTAACATACATGCTTTACAAAGACAGTTACTGAATACTGTCAGCAATCAGCACTCAGCAACTAGCACAAACCCCACAACATATACCCATGAGAGCCATGAGAAGTGTATGTGGAAAAGTACGCCTGTCCATGCCTCCACCCCAATGATATTCACCCACCACACGCACAAACACACACACACACACATATGTGTTGTTATGCTGCGCTAACCTCACTCTTGCTGCAGTTTCAGTTTTATTCATGTTTTGTTCCCTTTCTTAGCAACACTAGTTACACAGTGAACAGCATGTTTCTACACTCACAAGGCTGGGGTCTGGTGTAAGCAATGGTGTGTTATAAAACAGACTAACAACAGGTCTATAATTTCTTATTTGGGTGAAGAGGGCACATCAATTTTGTTTATGTAATGCCCTGGCATCTGCAGTCAATGACTGTGATAAGTCAGTTGACAAAACTGTCTCAAACTATTTTATGATAAAAAGTGACAGAAAATGTCACAAGAGGCATCAGCCAGCTCTGTCGTTTGTTGCAATTGCTCATTTGCATCTACAGCTGTCTTATTCAGGCCAGCACACATGATAACACCATTACTTTTACCTCCATCACTCTGTCTTTTTGTAACCTTGAGAGCAGGAGAAGGACCTGTGGCTAGCAGATGGTATGGGGCTGCCCCCGTAACTGTTACAGATAAACTAGGTACCACTGAATGGACTTTCATATGACTTTACAGAAAGTATAAAACATCGGTATTAGCAAACCCATTCTTAGAAATGGTTAATATTATGTTATAATATTTTAAATATTAGAGTTAATATTATAAAATTATAGGTTTTAACTTTTCAACAATTCTGGAACAAACTCTAATGCCAATGACAGTGACTGTCCAGGCCATGAAAATCTTCACCATTTATCTTGGCCCCAGCCATTTCATTTTTACTATTTAACTTTGAGAAAGGGAGACTGCAGCTGGGACAAGGACACAATTAAGGCCTTTAGCCAGCTCATACTAACAGAAGAAGAAACAGACAAGCACTTTCTAATACCAAACAACTTCACTACATACAACATACAGAAGCTGACACTGCACTTTTAAATGGCCATTACAACAGATTTATTATAAGATGTGCTCGTAATAACGGACTGTCGGTGTAGCGTCAAGAAGTAAAAGAAATCTGAATTATGAAGTATGCAGAATTTAAATTGCTAAAGCTGATTTTTGTTGTACCTTTGTCTGTCAGACTCATTACCAGCATCATCTGCCTTAGACAGGTAAAAGCGCATCTTCTCAGCATGAGCAGAATTAAGTTTTTCCACTAGATTCAATGTTCGTTTACATAATGCCTGTCCAATGGGGTCAAAGAATGTTAATATCAGATCAGCCATATTCCCTGCCAAACATGAAAAACACACAATTTAATACTTACATATCGTTTCAAAGCAGACGTACTTGTATGTATGCAATTTAACTTCATTCTGGCTAAGATGCACATTTTCTTGGTTGAGGGCCTTTTTCATGTTACCACTTAAAGATGTTAACAATAAAACCCAAATTCAAAATAGGAGACAAGTTTGTGTGACAAACTATAAATCAATTACATTGTTAATGGGTCTATCTTAAGAGCTGGAAAAGATTAGGCCATTGTTTTCATACAAATAGCATACCAGTCCCAGAAAAATTTGGTTTCATGAAGGGTGCATGCACTGAAAGTGCTGCAGCCAAGCTAACAGGCAATACAGTAAGAGCTATCAATCAAAAAATGTATGTTCTAGGAATTTTCTGTGCCTTAGGAAAAGTAACTGACTGCATTGTTCCCAGGACATCTCTGAAATTCAGTTACAGCCATTGTAGATCTATGTGTATCTCCAAAATTCATTTCCAGCAGTATCAGGTAAGCTAGACCTGATACATAAACTCAGAAGAGGACTACTTTGAAGAGAACAATGATCAATAACACAGACAATCATTTCAGTAAATTTGTGTAACTACTCTCAGACATTTTCTGAGTGAGAAATTTTTACAAATTTTGAATTGTGAAGAATAAGTTGTTTTTATTCATTCCCTCCACACAAATGTCAAAACAGTATACTGAATTTGGCCATGACTGTTCCTTCACGCTTTTGTGACATCGGGAACCATTAACAAGTTTCTATTGGAAATGAACAGTGGTATGCTGCCCATGACCAATTACACACTGCAGTGAATGCAATCAATATGCTATTGCACCATTTGTGAACAAAGAACCTGGGAAAAGAGAACCAAATGTTAGAATACCACCACTCACTGAACTGTATTTGGTTTAAATAAATGAGCTGTAACTACTGTTCCTGCACTTGTACACAGGATAAAGCAACATTGACTGTGACTGTACATTATATTGATGCATGACACTACTGTTCTTGGACTAAATGATGGTATTTGTTTTAATTTGCACTGATAAAACTTGAGTATTTGACAAATGTGCCAATTAACTGTGCACTATACAAGGAGCCAACGGAACAGCTGTCATACTGCTTCCATGAAGGGCTTATTTGGCAAACATTCATACTTGGGTAGATTGGCCAAGCATCTGCCTGGTCACTGAGATCACATTCCCACATCTCATGAACTTGGCCATTTGATGTACCAAATGATTCCATCCACAAACAAGTCACTTGCCTGCTTGTCAAGTAGAAATGAGTTGTGGGAATGAAGCAACAAGGTCAAACTTGATAACAAAACAAACAATGGCAATTCCTTTGACTTCATCGTATTTACTGATCATGAGTGAGAAACAGACAAGTGCTCAATACTTGTGCAAGTGCACTGTTCCCATGACATGGCAAGCAAACACAAGGGAAAAATGTTAGTCAATTCTACCAATCGTAGGAACACACTTTAGACTACTTTACATACATCCCTACAACTGTAAATGTGCTTATGTGAATAAATCATTAGATTCACTTCCACATTTACTTAAGTGTGTGACAAGCCAAGGACCACACATCTGCTTATCCTTAACTGACTGCAAGGCCACATGGCAGGCTAGCTGATGCAACTAGGAGCTTGGTCATGCATGCCAAGTGTGAATTTCTAAAGGTCACAAACTAATAGTTGACTACAGTTGCAACACACATCCTTTCCAATTTATTGTCTTCTGTCATCCTATCATTCATTTCCAATAATCTGAGATATAGAAAGCACAGTTAAATTTATCAGAAATGAATAAACGAACAAACAAACAATATGTTACCAGCCAAATTTGATTTATGTCACTGCAAATGTAAGAATGTGAAAGAACCTTACAAACTAGAGCCATGAAAATTGCAGACTATCTTACAAATGAAGTGATCAAATAGTATTTTAACAGAGATAACAACATACAAGAATCTGGCTTACCAAGCCACAGGATTGCTTCATTGACATTAAATGGATACTGCATATCTCCATCCACTAGTCCAGGTGTATCAACAAAAGTCACCAAACTAAACTTCTTCTGCTTTGAAGTCGAAATTTCAGTGGAGAGGAAGTCCACCACACCTGCATAAACAGAGTGTTCAGAAACTGTTCAGTTTATCACCACTATGTAATTCTTCAATTGGGTGAGTGGCACTGCCCCGATGTTACCCTTCACTAGGCAGCTAGCATGGTCCAATTTTACGCAAGATGCCCAGTGATGAGCCACACCGCGACAGAGCTGCAACCTCTACAGAGTGGCACAGCAAAACTGATGTAATAGATCTTATACACTGCAACCCCTCCCACAGGAAAAGCCAAGATTACTGTAAACAACAGGAAACAGGAAAAGGGAGGGCAATTCCACCCCTCCACTTCCAAAGACAAAACCAGCAAACAGGAAAATGTGTTCCAACAAGTGTCCAGAAATCAAAGACAAACACAGAGAAAGGCAACTGTAATTTACCAGTAAAAAAAATATAATTGTGGAACACAGAAAATAGTACATTAGTCTAGTAAGGATATTACATAATAAAAAAACTTCGTAACTTACATAGCTCCAGTATTGCTACTGTCATGACACTTAACCACACCAGATGGGCTGGACATGTAGTTTACATTAGGGGGAGATAAGCTGTGCACACAGAATTTTGGTGTGGAAGTTTTGTGGAAAGCAGGCACTAAGACGATCAAGAACCTGATGGTGGGACAACAGGATTGAATGGGGGAGATATGTTGTGTGAATTAGTGGCAGATGGAATTAACCAAGAATCATGTCCACAGGCAGGCTTCAGCACGAGTAATGGTACATGAGGAAAAAGTTTTGGAATATCTCTATATTAATTCCAGTCCATCAAAATTCACCATCTATAACAATATTTACCTTCTGAAAAATATGAAAAAATTCAACATTTTGTATTACTCTTATGATTTTGGGTAATATTCTGTAGGAGTCTTGATACCATAGCCACTATAGTGACTAGGCTACAAGATGGGCGATCCGGGGTTCGAATCCCGGCAGGATGAAGGCATCTCTTTACAAAACGTCCAGATGGGCTCTGAGACCCATCCAGTCTGCTAGTCAACAGGTAATTAGGCTCTTTCCCTGCGGTAAAGTGGCTGAGGTATGAAGTTCACCAATCGCCTCCATCTAGTGCCAAGGTCATGAATCAGTGGAGCTATACCTCCACATTCCCTACGTGCCTCCGTGACATGTATAGGGAGAACTTTATTTTAGCAATATTCTCTTGGGCTAGGGCTACAGCAGGGATTAGCAACACGTGGCATAAAATACAACATAAATGAACACTGTGTGTCACATTAATGATGTCTATCAAGTCAAGACTGTCAATTTATAATACTCACTTCTCAAATCAATCTAGTTCTGTTTTGGGTTATTGTGTGCTAAATGTTACGTATGTGTGGTGCAGACCTGGCCTTAGTCCAGCAAGCTACCACAAATTCCAAACAGAACGGTAGGTTTCTAATTAAAAGCAGGAAGAAATCTGTGGGGAGTAAGGGGTTACAATGTCATAATTCATGGATACAATTTAATGAAATGTTTCAGATATGAAGTTGCTTGATTCTTGAGTTATCTGATAATGGCAGTCTACGCATTTTCAAAAGTCTAGGAGTGACCTCAAGATTTTAGGCACCAGAAAGGTGAGATGAGACAAATTCCATACTGAAGGCCCTCAAATATAATGTGCCACCATACCAAACTCAGTCACCCGGATGGCCTAGCATGTTGGGTTTTTGCACTCCTGTTGGGAACACTAAACCAGCAGCACAAAAATCCCAGTCATCAGGTAGTCTGGGTACCTAATTTTTGTAGAGTAGCACCTACAATTTGTGGGTCCGTAGTACTGAACTTGCTTCATGTCACCTTACAGGCACCTACAATTTTTAAGTGGCTTCCAGATTTTTAAAAAAATCTGTACATCCCTATAGCAAACCAAATACAGAAGTTACTTAGAAGACAATGGTAGGAATGGTGATATGGATCTGATGGGAAAGGAAGCAGTCACAGCATATACAGTTCATCACAACATATACTTATAGAAGTATAATTTAGAAAACTGAAAATCATGATCTGGTGCTTTGCAACATGTCCTGTCAAAGTGGTCTCCAATTACAATTTCACCTGTTTGTCATAACTTAAAAATATAGGCCATGACCATTTCATTCCACACCCTTTACAGCCCATTATTCATAATATACACACACAGTAATATTCATGTAACATAATGATCACACATGACTTTTCATAAAACAATCTGCCAAAGAACAGCGAAGATAAAAATAAAGGTCAACATTGGCATTAAAAAGAGTTTGCTCTCACTGGAAAGTATGCATATACCCTCTTGTTTGTATCAAATTAGGACCTGAAATTTGGTTTTATTGGCAACTAGAATTTATATTTGATCCCTCAATGTGAAACACGGGTACTAGCAACACCTGACCCTATGCTTCAGTTTGAGCGTCCATGTAGGTACATGCAGACAGGAAGCTTCAGTATCCTGGAAACATGTGGCAGCTGTGATAAGCAACAGGAAGTCACAATGTCACACGGCCAAACCACACTCTGACCACCCTAGTTGACAGCTTTTCTGACACAGAAAAATCCCAAACCCAGACTCATACACTCCTATCATTATTAAATTTGTACTGTTTGATTCTGTTGCTTACACAAAAAGAACTCTTTCTTGGATCAACATCACTCTTGTCTGTAAGCTACATGCTATAAACATATACCGGTATGTCGAATTAGGGATCCTCACATTTTTAAACTCAACATTAGACAGTCGTAGTCAGCCTCGTGTTCCAAGCACCTTATTTCCAAAAACTGTTAGCACCGACTTGATATGAAACTAGGTGAGCTCAAGATCTGGTCTGGATACAATGGTGAAATGAAAAATCCCCATTCCTGCTGAGAATGAAACCCCAGTCATCCACCTCATTGTCAGTCATAGAGTGGGCTCCAGAATCTGTCTGCATATGATGGAAAAGTGAAAAATTCCTGTCCCTGCTGGGAATCAAACCCTTGTCACCCATGTCATAGCCAGTCACTGTCGAACCTGTCTGCATATGACGGTGAAAGGAAAAATTCCTGTCCCTGCTGGGAATCAAACCCCAGTCATCCATCTCATAGCCACTCGCTGGCTGGGCCCCAGATTCGGTCTGCATATGATGAAATAAAAGATACCTGTTCCTGCTTGTTTCTTTGTTTGGTGATTCTTAGTATGCTCCAACAACTACACAGGTTTACGACACATAACAGACACTGATTCTGAATGACAAATTAGGAAGGCAGCAATTATGACCCATTTTAAAACAATTTCAACATTCTCATGGAGAAAATGATAAAATTACATGAAATAACATCCACTTCTATCCAGGATTCAAAATGACTGCATCCCAAATGAGAAAGATATACATAAAACATGTACCAATACAAAAAACCACTTGGTAAATAAGGAACTGAGTGACAGAAAACTGCGAACTTATAAGAGCAAATCAGATAGGGGCAGAAGAACACAACTTGGCTATCAACGCAGCACTGTGGTGCACCAGTCATGTTTCAAAATGGAAAAGAAACAACAGTAAAGTTTAATTTCGCTTCACTTGTTTACTACACTGTATTTATCTTGTTACCATTCCTGCATAAAAATACTTCAAGGGGCTCCACATCATCATTCACTTTCCTTAGACACCACAATAAAAGTTACATACTTTTCAGAATCTAGTGCCATGCCAAACAACAAATCCTACAGTCAGTGCATCAAGTTGCCTACAGTGGCAAGGTGTTTGTACAGAGTTTCACAAAAATGAATAATATTGATGTTTGCAGCTGACATTTGGGGAAGAACAGACATTTCAGGTCACTGATAGGGTTCCTCTGAAAGCATAAGACCATAAAGGATGTGAACCATGACATACATGTAGTACACACGTATATGTCATATCACTGAAGCCCATAAAAAAGTGTGGCTTTTGCTACCACAATTTTCATGCAACTCACAAATGTCTAACATTATGTTCTGACCCTTTACACTAAATTTCACCCAAATCAGACAATGTCAGCAGTATGGATAGAAATGCATTGATTTTCATAAAATTCACAGTCCCTCCATAAAGTTTTGAAAACATCTCCTGGACAGAAATGCATGCAAATCAGATTAAAAATGCAGAAAATAGGTCAATACACCTTTAGCTAAAGTATGCTTTTCGCTCTACCAATTTTTACAAAACTGGTGTGTGTTCAATGCCATTGCATGAAGGTGTCCTACATCAAATTTTGTCCAAAATAACATATATATATATATATATATATATATACAGGGTGTCCCAGGAGGAATGTGCCAGACTTCGGGAGGGTGTTCCTTATGTTAACCCATTGGCTTACACAGTCGTCTGTGAGACGCTGAGCCATCGAGGCCGATGCTGTTAATTCTAGCTTTGTCAGTAGATGGCATAACATGTCTTATACCGTTTGAAAGCTGAAGAAACGATC
>Ga0209629_10002311_pt1 | contig 12868 bp, 20 predicted proteins | sample TergutCu122P5_FD_187286 | JGI IMG/M metagenome (GOLD analysis project Ga0209629, IMG submission 187286) | Cubitermes ugandensis P5 segment gut microbial communities from Kakamega Forest, Kenya - Cu122 P5 (SPAdes) (version 2) | ecosystem: Host-associated > Arthropoda: Insects > Digestive system... | reverse complement strand
AATATTGCTGTCTGCTCGGCTTGATTATTTGAACAGCAGCTATGTAGCTTATATTTGCATCTTTTCACGAGCTGCTTGTTCAAGTATATAACAACTCCAGCTCCGACTTTGCTTTCGACCTTGCTGGTACCTATTATTTTATCAATCTTGAACAGTGTGTCTTTGCTGACGACTACCGGTGTTAGTTCTCCCGAATAAAAGGAACCGTCTATAGATTTTTTATTTAAATCTTTCAATTTGTAAACAGGCCTCGGGGTCCTGGGAATAACCTGGACAATCCGATAGATTTCTGTAGTGAAGTTCTGCGTAGCTGACTTCGCGAATTTAGCTTGCTCTTTACTGATAAGTACGTGCTGTCCTTCACTGTATTTAGGCTTTATGACACGAGTACGCTTCTTTTGTAATCTCTTCCATATAGTGAATACGTCTGAATCTGTGACGCTTGCAGGCGCCATGCCAGTCGAACTGTGGACCGTAGCATTATAGCCTTTGACAAAGTCAGCAAGAACGTCTATGAAACGATAAGTGTTTTTATAAGTAAAAAATTTGTACAATTTGCTACGAACTGTTCTATGAGCTCGTTCAATACAAGAACACTTTAAATCGGGGTTCTTGCACACCTGAAACTGTATGCCCTCCCGCTTCAATAACTTTTGGAACTCGAACCAAGTAATTCCTTGCCCTTGTCGGTTCGAACCCAGACGGGGCGAAGTTTGAGGGGTTTCATATACTCATCATCATTTAAAACTGTTTCGAACGCTTCACTGATAGCTTTACTTGTTTTTGATTTCAGTAGTACAATATGTAAATATTTATAAAAGACATCAGTCACTGTTAGGAGATATCTGTGATTGTCATCACGTTTAGCGAGGGACTGAACTTCAATCAAGTCCGCCTCAAAGACGTCCAAGAGATTATTAACAGTATATGGGTTTCGCGGGAATCGCTTTAGGACTGGTTTATGAAGAGTATATGCGTCTTTTTGCTCGAGCCTCGGTTTCACTTCAGATTGGTCAACTCCTTGAAGTGCGTTGGCTGCGCGCAGTAGATTCTCATAAGAACTGAAGGAAGCCTAGCGCCGGAGGTCTAGGTAGAGATATCCGAGTTTAACAGTACTTGAATCCTTTATCTTGTCACGCCACTCCAAGTCCCTTGGCTTGTCGCCGAGCAGCCTCTTCGAAGCGAGCTGTTGTGGACTCTGCCCTGCAAGCATGGTAGTCAGATTGTGCAGCGTCATTCTTATCACTCAACAGCGAGGCCAAGTTGACTCCTGACTACAGTCAACAGACTGATGGCAGCGTTGTATTGCGCACTGAAAGACGTGTCTTCGGTTCGAAGCCTCCACACAAACATAGCTTTGTAACGCTAAATGCTAACGTTATATACAAAAGGGCCAGATTGGCCGGAGGTTAAGGCACTCGCTTTAAGCGCGAAGTCCTTGCAAAGGAACCGTGGGTTCGAGTCCCACATCTGGCACTTTTTATATACAGATTATTTTAATGTGGCCCACTTTTGCTTCGAGGTACTCTCAGAGCCACGGCGTGTTACCTTACCTGCAGGGAATAATTTTGAAATGACATCTTTATATTTAGCATCAAGTGTCTTCTTTGTAATACCTGAATGAACATTATTTTCAAGATGGCCGTGTGTTGCCTCAAGGATTGCTCAATACGCTTTCATATCACTATCGGTTATGAAAGACCTATCCACCTTCATACGTGTCAATAGTTCGAATAATTCCCTTGTACCCTTATATGATATACCTTTTACAAATACATTTGAGTCCTGGTCTATTTCGACATTGGCATTCCCGATTCTAAATGCCCCATCAACATCCCTACGCATACCAAAGTCATTGACTACATCGGATGCGTGAAATACATAGGACGCAATGTACGGACTGGCCACTGAACCGAATTGCTGTTCACTGAATGCTTTTACAGTTGCTTCGCATGGGACGTAACTAGCTGCAGCATCATCAGAGTCCATTTATAACGGCCGTTTTATTGGCGATGCAAATACACTTTCGTGTGCACGGGACAGGTAAGGTAGAAAGGGGGACGCCGTGTCTGAGACCTCTGGGTGTAAACCTGTCTGAACAATAGGTGTTATGGGAGGCGCCATAGACTGGAGGGCAGGTGGCGTACCTCCGTGCGGTAGCACTGATTGAAGAAATGTTGCAATTTTCTATATCAGTGTCTTTCTAGTGACATCAGCTTCTTCCTTCTTGCGTTTCAACCTTACCCACTTATCGTGAGGGTGTAACTTCTTTTGTTTCGTAAGGCGTTGCCTTTGTTTCTTGGTACGTGGCATAGCAGCCTTCGGCGGTTGTTGTGAAGGCGTTTGCAGTACTGGAGTGGGGTGATGTGATACGTAGTTGGGGGAAACCTGAAACATTTTGCGTAACATGTTAGGAGCTCTAGAAATTCTCGTAAATAAGTGATGCTATCGTAGGGAGTACTATAGAGAGGAGGGGAACCAGAAACCCCCACTCTGGATAATCAATTTATTCTTACAAGCTAGAGGCATGTGCCTATCCGCAACAGTTCTGAGTTGGCGTCTGAACTTACGTAACTTCCGCTTCTTATACTTGGAGAGTTTTACGTTACCCTGTAAGACGTTAAGCGCGCACTCACCCACGCTTTTCACGGGTTCTTTGTCGCTATTTGCAAGTATTGCTCTGCGTAATTTTGGAGGGGCGTCTTTCAGAACGTGCAAGCTATGATAGTTGGACCGTATCCGTTTCATCATTTATTGGCGCATACACAGCGGGTGGGCTTTCGTCCGGAAAGACATTGGTTCTAAACCTCATCTATCGTCTGTGTCTTGCGCGAAGCCTAGAATGAAATACCCGTGCGGGCGTTCTGTGGCGTTTCGAAATGACTTGTATAGGCTTTGACTATGTTCGGGATATACTTCGCGTGCGAGGAAGGTAACCTGATTTTTATCTCTTACGTTCTTCAACAGCACTAAATATTTTGCTTTTAGGGAAATGTCCCTACAATGCGTACTTTGATGGAAAATATTTTGGGTGAGAAGGACCACACTGTTATTTCGGTGACGGCTGCCTTTCGTGAACAGATCACAAACGCTCCGCCCGTGCGCCGCGTTTAGGGGGTCGTCAAGAACTATTAGCGAGGGTTCACCCCTAGCGTTGCCGTACGAATCAGGTAGACCATTCTGATATGTATTATTTAGTCCTAGTTTTTCGATTTGCTTGCTGGGTACAGCTGTCAACTCACTGTAGCACCAAATAATACCGCCCTCGAAGCGTGACTCTGTACACAGGGACTTGAGGTTTTGCTGTAGTTTGATTACGAATGAAATTTTTCCGCTACCTTTCGGACCAGCGACAATACACGTGAAAGGGTGCTTAAACTTCACGTGATCGTCCATACACAAATGATTCAATCAGGGAGTCACGACCCCTTTATATACCCAAACGGTACCGAGGTATTGTCATGTAACCACCTCCTCTTTAAAAATGACACTCTGTAGGTCTTGTCTTCAGGTTCGGTTACAATGCGTATTCTCCCATCACCATCCCTACACCATTTTCTATTGATTTTGCATGCAGTATGAACAATCACAGTGTCAGTCTTTGTACCCCTCAATATCAATTGTTTCATCCTTTCAAAATTTACCAGTTGTGATGCACTGTAGTTTAGCGTAATACCCCGCACCTTACACACTGTTGCCTCCGCGCCAGTCTCTGTATTGTGCGTTTTGTACGCATAATTCTTCGGACCCCACTAACATATTCTGAAATATATTCCACGCCATTAGCTCTGACGTCATATCCCCAAGACGGTCCCCCGACTCCACCATCGCAGCGCCATCTCTCGACTAAATATAGATAACGCCGTCGGTGTCTGCATGGAGCGCGCGCTGCTGCAGAATGTCGAGATACGCTTACAGATGCATTCTCCCACACGCTGTTACGAAACTAGCAATGACTTCATTGGTATGACGTAAGACTGGCGCGTGTGCCTCGTTGGCGTGCCTCCAGGATATCCAACAAACAGAATCGCCTGCGAATAATAAGAATGACACTTCGATGCCCGGTGTTACCAGAAATCTGTACAAGTCCTGTGGATCGGAGATCAACTGTGTTTGCGCGCGCATAGGATTCTCGAATAATTTACCCAAGAGTGAGTTTAGACAAAGTTTAGCAAGTCCTCTCTTGGAGGCATTTTTGCAGATAGAATCTTTATTCAGAAGTATTCCTTCACTCTGCCTGAACTCTTCAATGTATCGATGCTCATCGCTCGAGGTTCAAACCCAGCTTGGAAACCCACTAGCCTCCGCTTTGAGTTTCAGGAATGTGTTTATATAATCAACAAACAGCCCTCCCTCGCCTGATGGCGAATCGTACTGTGTAACAGCATACTCATATAACTCGTGAATTTCAAACACTTTGTAGCCTTTGTAAGGGCCAATCTCAGTTCATCTAAAACCAACGTGCCACTGATAACCCTTTCAGCGTCGGAAAAATGCTGACACGGCTCCCTCATGTTTTGCTCCTCGACACACGTTCTATACAAGCAAAAAAGTAGCTTCTTGTTCCAGCGATATGGTAGCACCGGATGAAACAGTTCCTTGGGCGGAACGACAGTACATTTTATTAGTCCCTCCGTCTGAAGACAGGCGACTATGTTTTTGCATATGTCCCCTACGTGAATAATAGGGTGTCCTATGGGAAATTTGGATTACTTGCAGATATACGGGTACAATGACATTATATCACAATACTGAATGGTTTCTCTATTCTCCTCTATCTTATAGTGAAGATTCATCGCCTCAGTTCGACCACCGAACAGGGCATCACGCGAATGTAGAGGACTGTGGGTCACAATCGGGTGTGTTAGTAATTGTGGTTTCATTTCGACAATTCGAGATTCATTTAATTCGCATTCCCACATCACTTTGACTGTGTAACCTACATTTCTTATCATTTCAAGTATAGCCATTGTCCGTTCGTACCGTTCTGCTAGTGTATCGTCGCCTAACGTTTTGAGGTCACGAAACGGTTGACATTTTACACAGCCGTGGAAGAAACACCCCATAAATTCATAGAAGGTACGTGTTTCGGCACAGTACCCATCGACACTGAACTGTGGCAGTTCTGGCAATCTAACTACGCACCTATTTCTAGCGTGTATAATCTTAAAGTTGTCTTCCTCTTCCATATGAAGAATCCACATCAATGCTTTCTTACTATAATTTCGATTAAAAATATACCCGCCGCTGGGGATCAAACTTATGGTCTCGGGTTTCATGAATCGCTTGCGAAACACTTTATTACAAGCTGAGGCTATGGTACGTGACTCTAAAAACACGTCCACGTTCCCGACTTCAATGAAGTCTCTACGAAACATCTGTCACGCCTGACGTAGTACAGTGACGTCATCTTGGCAATATTGAAGCAGCACGTGTCTGTTATCAAAGACTTTGTCTTTCTGCGTGTAATACCACGCCATGAATACCCTGCGTTCCGATTCGCTCATCTGATCGGCGCCATACTGTTCGATTTCCGGGGTTGGCCCCACATAATCTCTATTTGCCTGCGTGTTGAAAAAGTGCGGGTACCACGATTTGGTCGCTGTGAGTCCGAAATCCTCTGGTAGTTTACGCAGTGCCATTGGAAGAAATGAAATTGAATCTAAAAATATCAGATGTTCCATTGTCATACAGACAATCGTCTGTCGATTCAGAGTTAATTTGAGAGTCCATTTCAGAAGAATGGCCCTGTCTAGAGTAAAGTGTGCATCAAAGCCTTTCGCATTGGGTGCAATTGCAATAACTTTCTCACACCATTGCCGCGGCTTACAAAGATATGACATGAGATCACCCACAGGGTCATCCCAGAACGCATGTTGCCTCTTACCACAGCGCACACATGCTGCGTCAAAATCAGGGTCATTCTCGCAGACTGTGCAGAAATGCTGAATACATTCAAGATTAGGAATGTGAACTGTCGATGACTCAGTAAGTCTCGGGTCTTGGGTTGTTTCAAAGTCATAAAACACAAACAAAACGTTATCGCTTCGAGGCAATTCTTTCGCTAGTGGGCGCATATAACAGTGGTGCCCTGCTTCCCTATTCTGCTGACAGAAAGAACAGTACTGTTTGAAGCATTCATGCTTCTGCTTTGGTATTATTAGACTGTTACATTTCCCACAGTTCCTCTTTTGGATACATACGCGCTCTCCCTTCAAGTTATCTGATTTATGCTTCTCGAAGCACGCCTGACTCCGGAACTTTCTATTGCACGACCCGCACGGGATTCGAACATTGGTACTTATGCACGGTGGGATGGACATACAATCTGAACATGCCTCCGAACACTTGTGTGTAACACCCGATACACAGCTTTTACTACAACCCTCACAGATGAACCGCTTTGACATAGCACCTGTTAGATTGGTGATTACGTGGAAGTGTCTATTTACTTCGTCATACAACAGATTCGCCCTCTTTTCAGATGTAAACCTCCCTTCAAAGATTATATCTTAGCAATTTAATCCGTCATAAACAACAATTTTGAACTCTGTAAAATGATTTTGGAATTGTTGGATTTCGCGAATCCCTCCACCGTTTTTCAAATTAATGCCTCTTTGTAATAAATGTTGTACCTCTGGAAGTATCTTTACTCCCCGCCGATAGGAATTGTAATTCGGATCCTTTGTCAACCGTGCAATACCTATAATTAGGGCGTGGGCCAAGCAGTTGGTCTCTGTTTTGACTTCTATAATGCTGTGTTTCACACGTGCCATTACAGATAGGGGTCTGCCCTTGGATTTCACACCCCTCCCGAAACCCACAGGCATCTTGACAGAGTGAATCACAAAGATCAATCTATCCATAGCATTATACCTGGCGTTTGACTGTGCTACTTTACTGAACACTGACCATATTACCTCGGCCGATAGCTGATCCTTCCGTCTAAAACTGATACCAATAGGCTTATCTAGCAAATTAACTTCATTTTGGATTGTAATACCAACCATGTCTGAACATTAACATCCCTTAAAGCATAACCAAAAAGATTATTCACACTGGCTTGAAAATGGGTTACAACATCTGAATCATCCCCCGGAGCTGGAGTAACAGGCGTACAGTTAACTCCGTACCTACAGCTTTAAAACGTGTGTAATGTCTGTGCGTTTCACTGTCAATCGTGAATCTAGGCACTTCATCATTATCATGTACACCGTTCGACACCTCACTATCTATAGACACTAGTTCGTCATTCTCACTGTCTGACGACGTCATGCTGATTCTCTCTCTGAAAAAGCAAACGACTGTGTTCAATTTCTAACCCTATGCGCGTAAATATTAATCATACACTGCTAATGGTACTCACCTCCTTCTTCAAAGTCTCTGTTCATCTAAGTAGGAGAAAATTCGACTCTGAAACCCGTATTTATATCTATAGTGACGTCATGTGTTATTTTCCCGTTTTCAGCTATTTGGAGGATATAAAAGCAGCCCTCAATTGCAAACCCTTCACAGTCTCCAATGGCTACTCTAGTGTTTGTCTACAAGTCTCATCTCGTCTTCCTTCATCAATCAAAAGTAAGTATTCTACTTTTTATTTCCTTCGCGAATATTCTTCTTCAACTTTGTGGGGCACTATTCGCAGCCTTTCTTTACAGATGGCTTTCGCCGCCAGATTTAGTGAAGTCACTACCGATATTACTCATATTAGTTAGTAGGATGTTAACATGAAATACCCTATTGAACGCGCGGACCGGATAACGAAGCGGTTTGGCGATACTGTCCTTCTAAGTAGCAGGGACACTGCTGCAGACCGTCTTCATAAGGTGTTCCTCCCACAGCGGTACGGTGCAGTATTCAAGGATGAGGACATACAATCCATTAATGAAGGGACTGTCGATTTGTGGCTGGTGTCGAAATGGAAATGTCCGAAGACGAACGCGTACCAGTTGGCCGTTGAATAGACACTTTTCGTTTCAGGTTGACATAGCAGGTGTTATTAATTTTAGTCTTAGACTCTTGTTTACTTACAGATGACCCCTAACATAGTACGCCGGCTGCGCGCCGACCGGCAACGCGTTGGGATCCTGATTTACCAGGCTTGTGTCGAAGACTGGAGGCCGGATGCGAAGTTTGTAATTATAGCATCCCAATTTAGGGCAGAGCCCTTGGGGTTGTGCTTTTAATACCCGAAGTGGAGTATCAAATAGTGCATATTAAATATGCGTCCGGACTAGTCGAGGTCCACGTCCATCCGTACACAAACAAAAAATATTATATTAAACCAAAAATTTATGTCGCATTGGGGGCATCACCTGATGTCATGACGTATGTACTTCCAAAAGCCTATGCCCACATGCTGTCTCAATCCGATATTAATAGAATTAATTCGATGCAACTTTCATACGCGATCGTTCGGACTGTCCACATGTGTGGACCTGATAGAATTCATTTCGACCATAAGAATTATACATGGGATTTGAAATTAGTGCGCATTTGACATTCGATTTCGGGTGCTTTGGGTGTCATTATTTTTTTGTAAGTGTTTTTTATTAATAAATAGGAATGGTGTTTTTTGTGGGAAAAAGTTTCTTTTTATTCCTTTCAGACACTCCCACCATGCTTGTAAACGGAAAAGCTTTCGAGGGGACCTTTGAATAAGAGGTCACTGATGAGACATTGAGATTGTGTACTGGCAATCCCTATATATCGTACATCACTCAGTTTAGGCCTATTGACGATTTTCCGTTTGCTCGAATGTTGTATAAACTTCTGCTGGCCTTGCACGGATACGGGTTGTGTTGTTTTGTAACTGGGGCATATGCCCTGCTTGTCGGGGGACAGATTGATGTTTTTGATGAAATAACTATATTCATTGCCTTGACTGACACTCCTATATTGAATTGGCTGTTTAAAAAATTTTAATACCCTCAAGCCCTACATTTCGCAATCGACGACTTCACGTTTCATCTATTGAGTAGGGATGGCGCAGATATGGATCTGTTTCAATATCGTGTGTCGTACGAAGAAACTACTCTTCAGGTGTCTGTTATGGGAATTGATACTACTGAGCATTGCTGCCCATACCCAACATTGATCTGCTATCCTTCATGTGGGAACATTACATCCGTTTCACTTACGAAAAATTTTGCATTAGCCCTCTCACCTCGCGGTCCTAAGGCAAAGCCCGAATTGATGTTTTTGAAACATTTCAGGACTCAGAGTGACGGATGGAAAGTGTATGATAAGTGTATTCACAATCACCAGGTGAGAATGATTCCCTTTCATATGTGTGATATATCCCTCGACTGTGAGTGTAAGATGTGTACTAGGCACCCTCCGTCCTTGGCTGATTCTGCCCGGCACGTCCTCTTCAATTACACTCTAAATCTTGACAGATTTCACCTTGAAGGGGATACACCATATGATCTGTAAGTGTACGCGACCCGTTCGAATCAGGTGTCGCAGGATGCACTACTTCAACCTGAGGTCCCTGTGATTACTATTTGGTATTGTAACGATATAAATTTTCCCTTCAAAATTCACCGCGATTGTCTCGGTGCATGGCCGTGGATAAATAAAGCTGATCGGAAATACGAGTCAAATGAAACTTTGATCAATGACCTTATCATACACAAAAATCATTTTTGGTGCCACCACTGCGACAAGGCTCTGTTTTTTTCACTTTCCTGTATGGAACATGACGATACTGTCGTAGCTGATGAACCTGCAGTAGAAGAGGAGGAAGAAGAGGAGGAAAAAGGCTTTGAACTGTTTTAAAAGCTAATGTCAATGTATGCTATTTTCCTCCTCTTCTCCTTCCTTTCAATTTTTTCGTCATGGCACATCGCACCAGTCTTGGGATGAGGTACCGGCACTCCGAAATGAATAGAAGCCTTCAGTCAGTTAGCGCCTCAGATATCCTCACTCGTCTAGCATCGCGGGCGATTACAGGTCACACATTCCCCATACAGGTGCACCAACACTATGGAACGGAATTTCATCTGGTTCTGACCGACGGTTCAGCATGTATTCGTAGGGGTAGCTACTCTGGCAGAGCCGCACTCCTCATCTGTGCGCAGCTCGAAAGGCAATTGGACGGTCTCTGCTCGTGTATGTTTGACCCGGACCGTGTGCTAACCTTGCCTGACAAGGTTGAACAGTGTTTTATGGCACACCCACTACCCTTTTTGTTTAGGATACCCTGTTCCGACGACGGGTGTGACTTTTGTGTGGCGTGGAGACCTATAGAACGATGGATAGCCAAGATTAAGCAGGCTGCATTATACAGTCAACGTGACGTCTGCTGTTGTAGAAGTAATAATTTGGAAATGATTTTCTGATTGCCTCACTCCCCTTCCTTTCAGAATGGCGCTGCTGGACGCTATGTTGGCACACCTGGGCGCATTGGAGTTGTGGCCAAACTATATATTACAAAATTTGTTCCTTCATCACACGTCTCCGTCGACACCTCTAGACTCCGGATTGTAATTTCATTCATGTAAGGGAACGATGTACCTCTCGAAATGGCCTACGACTTCTACATCGCGTGCAGCGGATTGACAGGAGCCGCAGCCCGTTTCGTGATTGAACAGACGAAGGAGTGGTACAAGCAATGGCATCGTTCCATAAATAGGCGCCAGATAGCCGAAAGATTATAACATGCTTTTCAAAAATCACTATTGGCTTAATGGCTCTCTATTGAATCAACAGGAACTTGCGTTGCCGGAGGTAACTTCAATGGAGTTTCGAATAGTTGCAACAACACATCCGCTCAAGATTCGACGCCGGTTGGAGGAGATGCCAACCAATGAGAGAGCTAATAACTTTTCCACATATTTTCAGACTCATCATGCAGCTGATTGATGCCGTCGAGGCTGAGATCGGACACCCCGTCGAAGCTTGGCCGACACAAATTCTAACCATTATATTCGCATTCGACCCGCAAATGTCATTCGCTCTGAGTCAGTTAGAGAAAGTCATTGCTTTTTTCTACGGTCATGATGTGCCAGTTAATATGGCACATCAAGTCTTCCCTGCTTGCAGCTTCTACAACCATCACACTATCGAAGATGCATTTAGGTACTTTTATAATAAATGGTCACAGTATCCCTTTCTGGGCAATGATACTATATATTACAATCTATAAGAGGGGCGGTTCAAGCATATAGACGATACTATGTAGAGGAATTTGAAGGTGTCACACCTTCCTTGGGGTATCAAGCAACGGGGTTCCCGTCCATAGTCCGCAACATACCTATGCAGCAAATCTAAAGGAGTATGTAGAGGATGAGTGATTATGTACAGTGTGCAGAACCTGCAATAAATTTTTCTAACAGATCTCTTTTCTTTTTTTACAGCTATGCTTCTCCTCCATTTCCTCCATTTTTCAAAATTTTCAAAAATAAATATTACCAATTTTTTGGGCCCTTTCCCGGGGCCCCAGGAGCTCAAGACTAACATTTTCGAATTCCCCTCCTCTCGCTACATACCCTCAAATTTTTTTCCACCTTCCTACTCCATTTTTAACCTTCTTACTCAGGCACTCCCAACGTTTCAACTTACTTTCATTCTCCCTTCTTCACGGTACTCTACTCCTTTTTTAACTTCGGTCCAAAGTCCATGATTGACCGAAGGGGCCTCATACTACTAGTCCGTTTCTCATTTTATCATCAGTCAGCATGATGTCTCCCTCGAACTTGCCACTCCGCTCCCACGCACTCCGATTGTCACTGAAATCTGCAACAAAACTTACGGTAACTTACTGTATGTACCGACCGGATGTAGCAGTTGCAAAAATTGTGCTGCTGTCCTTGTGGAACAGCTTTATAGTTTCTTAGTGGGTTTTGTGTGGTGGAGTTGGTGTTGAATTGTACCGAAGCACACAGTGGACTTATAAACTAATTCAATAAACTCTGCGAAGCCAACTTCTTTTGATGTAGAATACATCTTTGGTTTCGTTAGATCGGGGGTCTGCAGACAAGTCGATGACGTCATAGCGTTACCGAGCCACATACTAGATGGCGGATATGCGTTATTATGGCAACGTTATGACAACAAAAATATGGCGGCTATATGTTACTATGGAAACGTTATGGCAACAACAAGATGGCGGCTATGCGTATCATGTCATTAATTCTACATCTTAAACAGTACAGTCATAGACTGAATTTGTTAGATTTTTCTTTTTTTAAACTTAGATGTGTAGACCTAAAAGACAAGTGTGCAGCAGGTGGTACTGGCAAGACACCGACATGAATTTGTGGAATGTTCAGTAACTTATCTGTATGTGTCACAACTATTAATTATAAGGTATTACAGCTGTGGGGGCTTATCTTAAGATAGGACAGCTTATGGATTATTGATATTCTGTCGGTTGCTGCTCTTGTTTTGCAACTTGGTTTTCAATGCGTGGATCTTGATAAAGATAAAGATAAAGGTTTCTCTAAAAATTCATGTACGCTCAGAAGCAGAATGGAGCTTTACTTTTACATTCGGCACAAGTGTGACGGCAGTGTTGCCAGCTGTACATGCGGTGTAGCACTTTACCACAAGGAAATTATTTAACCCTTAGGCTATCGGACTAAATTTCACTTGCCATTTAATAATATAAACCGTAGGCTATTAATTTCTTACATATATGGAGCTCGTAGTAAAGCCAGAAATGCTAACGTCGTATATATATGAACCTACGTTTGGCAAAGATGAAACAGTCTCTTTCTATTTGCTGCACAATGTTTCAACACTGAATCAATGCAGAGAGGTATGCCAGCTAGCTGGCAAAGTGTTTACACACAAATGTGACACAGGAAACCTCTCTGCATTGATTCAGTGTTGAAACACTGTGCAGCAAATAGAAAGAGACTGT
>Ga0209629_10002310_pt1 | contig 12868 bp, 5 predicted proteins | sample TergutCu122P5_FD_187286 | JGI IMG/M metagenome (GOLD analysis project Ga0209629, IMG submission 187286) | Cubitermes ugandensis P5 segment gut microbial communities from Kakamega Forest, Kenya - Cu122 P5 (SPAdes) (version 2) | ecosystem: Host-associated > Arthropoda: Insects > Digestive system >... | reverse complement strand
CACAGCACAACAGGGGTATGTATTGAAGTCAATAAAAATTAATTTGCATGAATAAAATACAGATGTACAAAATTGCCATTTTTGCCTGAACTGGGATTTAAATGCCCCACGCTGAAGGGTTAAAAATTTAGTGTTTATAGGTGCGTCATGTGTTATACTATATGGTGTCCCAATGGGTTAATGCTTATCTCACATGTACTGTTTTCTTTATGCTCCTTCAGTCCCTGCAAGAATGATGGATGAAGGCTTCATTGTGTTTTGCATATGAAGTAGCTGGCAGGGTAATGATAAGATAGGTATTAGGAGACAACTTGTCAGGACAACAGATGAGTGAAAATGACTGGGGATCATGTTCATTCATGGACTTTGATATGCTGTGCTGAATCTGCTAGTCAAGTATTTGCTGTCTGTGCTACTGAGATCCAGTAGTCATCTATTTCATAGTGCACAGCATCTTGATTGTTTCCTTGTACCACAGATTTATAATGGTTAACCCTCCATTAATGTCTTTGTGAGTTCATGTTGATGAATTGCTTCTCCATTTCTCACCCATCTAATTCATGGAAGAAAAATACACTGGGATGTACAACTAATGCAAAAAAAAACAGCTGGGCTTAGAGTAATCCAGCCCATGAGGCCAACATTATGGGAAGACATTATATAAAAATAAAATCTTTCACGAACACCATGCTGAAGCCAAGTAATACCTGCATCTTCCACCTGTTCATCTGCTCTACAGCTCTCGTCATCCCTTTCCCGGCTATGAGTATGGCCGTGCAAGAGGACAGAATCATTTACTTCTTCATCAGGAGAGGTTTCGTAATGACTCCTTGTAGAAAGTATTTTGCGGCGAAGTTGAAATACCATTAAATAGATTTCCCAAATAGCAGGATGAACAGCATTCCTAAAAAAATGAATAAAATACTTTAATTTCAATAGTATACATTGTTACAAAATGTAGTACAATACAAAAATATCTCTATTTCTTGCTTTGCACTATTTTCTTGATTATAAACAGGGTTCTTATACTAGGAATGGGCAGGCAATGACCATGATTGTTACAACTATATTCCAAACTCAGCAGTAATGAACCAAGACAATGGCTCTGAGATGTGCCTGAAGAATTCTTCTCCTGAAGAATACACTAACTGTTCAGAGCTGAGTGACATGAGTGCAATGTAATGGCAATGACACAGAAGACTTAGCATATGTTGTGATTATTCCATGATCAAAACTTTTATTTAACTTCTGCAGTTTTCATTTAAACTGTTTAAACATATGAAATTCAAATCCCAACAGTAAATTCAAATTTTAAATACCAAAGTATGAGAGTATATACATCATACCAAGCATGATCTTTTCAAGACAAATGAAGCAAATTTAGCACACAATGTATACATACTTGGTGTTACACCCTGACAGAAGTCCAGTGTGTTTAAGTAGTGCAGTGAGGATTACTCTGGTCAGACATTCTAACAATGGTTCATCTTCCACCTCGCAAGTGTCCCAGTCCTGTGCTTGGGCATATTCCATCATATCTTTGTAGTAACAGAAATGTCTGTGTGTCTCATCTGTCACTGCATGGCTGTCAGCTACACATACTGGTATCTGTCTTTGGTAACTGGAATTCTGAACACTGTTTCGCGAAGCTCCTCCTTGCACAGTCTCTACTTCCTCCCTCAGATTATCATCTTCTCTGTATACAGAACTTTGAGCACCATCAAAAGATTCATGGACCATTGTTGATACTTTCTGAAGTGAGCTCGGTCTTCTTTCTTTACTAACAGGTTCTGGGACTTCCCAGAACTGAGTAGGTAACAGAGCACTCCTAAGGTAAAACCTTACATCAGGTACTTCAATCTTTGCAATTATGCTTTCCAGGTGTCGGTAACTGTCACCATCACAGGCTTGTGCCCCAAATGTCAATTCTCTAAGCAGCAATACTGCATTAAAACAGAAAAGATAATTACTACAAAACAGTACATAAAAAAGACATACTACTGATAAAACTGATCACTGCTTACTGTTGAATTACGGATTTTTGAATGCTAAAGTAACAGTCATCTGAAAGTGCTTCAGAGGGAAGATTCAGTTTTAATTTCTGAAGTTTCAAATAATGTATCAAATCCAAACTACAATGAAAACTGAAAACTTCAAATTGCAGGCATATCCCAACAAAGTTACAGTAACAAATACTTAGCAGCCATCTGAGACAGACATAGCTCAGAGAAAGAAATACCAATAGCTACATACAGTCTGTGCCCGGCTGGAAGGTCATGCAACACTGACTTGAAAGACAGATACCCCAGGTGATGTATAATCCACGCCAGACAGTGATAAAGGTAAAAGGTAAAGCAATCCCTGTACAGGTCTGGACAGGCCCTGAGGGTTCCAGAAGGTTGAGGCTCCCAGATTTCAAGACAGTTGGCACATGAAGGTGGTAAGGTTGTCAGCCCTATGCAATGGCTGCCGTTACCCACCAGGAAATATTCCTGGTAATAATTTCTGTTAGAGGCTGAGTTGACCCCAGGGACATAGTGTGGCCAGAAGGATTATGTCAATGAAAAATCCCATTGACACCATTAGGAACCAAATCTATGACCTTCCAGCTTGTAGCACAGTGCCTCAAGCAACAGTGCCACCATGTGTCCCACTGGACAGTGATGCCACTTATAAATGAGACAGTTGGGTGTGTGTAGACAGGGAAAGAAATGGAAGGGAAAGTATATGAACTTCTTATTCTCATCTCAACATGGAGTGTGGTGCCAGCCAGCTATCGAAATGGGTCAGTGTCACTTGATGTGAACGGTGAACAAAGACTTTTGTTTGAGACAGTGCAGACGGAACCCAGGAGATGAATGTGTCAAAATGGACACATGAGAACAACAGTGCAAGATACGTAATGATTGTGGCTGGTAAGGTCTGTGACAAGCTTGTGGGCCAGCAAGGACCTTCCGCCCCCATCAGGTTAACGTTGTAACAATGCTGGGTTCATACAGGATACCCTGCAGTTTGGTAGGCCATTGTGAAGTGTGAAACAGAGATAATTATACTACTGCTTTTTGTAAAGTAACGAAGTTCATACATGATACTCTGTAGTAGACTGCTTTTTGTAAAGTAATGAAGTTCATACATGATACTCTGTAGTTCAGCAGACTACTGTGAAGTGTGGAAAAGAAACAATGATATGACTGCTGTGTATCAGTAGAGTTCATGCAAGATACCCTGAGGTGATGAAGACTGTTGGGAGGTATGAAACAGAAACCACAATGCTACTTCTTGTGGTTAGTTGAGGAGTTCACACAACTTCCCTTGTAGTTTGATAGAATATTAAGAAGGTAGAGTAGTGAGTAGTATTGAAAGTAGTAAGTTGTACAAGATACCTTGTAGCTGGTAGAAGTTAAGAGGTGTTGGATAAGATACTGAGTTGTAAAACAACACCCTGCAACTGGTAGAAAAACAATGTTTAATATTCCTTAGCTGCATTTAGGGTTTATATGAGATACTCTGTAGTGTCTGTCATTCTTGTAGCATTTCTTTAGATTTTATATATATATATATAGCCAGCAGTGTTATAAGTGTTATTTCATACCCTTTTTACAAGCAAGTCTCTATACGAAGAAAAGAGGTCCATAGCCAAAAGCACATGATGTGCAAGGCTCACATCTTACCTAGATCACTGCTATGTTTCTCCAGACCATGAGAAAATAAGGGGCTGCTTAGCCAACATTTAGTTTCCTTTTCTTCTTCTGATAATGGGGATCCAATTAACATTCCACCAAGACATTTGCCTATTAATAAACTGCATGTTCTCTCCAAATCCAGCAGCCACAGCCAAGAATGTTCTGCCACATCATTAGGTGTTGGTGTACTTGCTTCTATATGGAACAAAAAAATCAGTAATAACGTTGAATAAGATCAGATTAACACAGTTTTACATCAACTGGATGCAACACTTGGCTCACTGAGCTAGTTCTCCAATTACATAGGAACTTTAAAGGCCCATACAACAAAAACAGTGAGCATTGTTGTTCCCCTTACAAGTAAAATTACAACAGCACTGTACATACTTCCATACGTGTGGGCTGCTGAACACATTCAAAGTGCACCTATTACATATTGAAATAATTTAAGCATCGAAAACAAGTGTCAATGTTTCAAGTCTTTGAAAGAAATACTTAAAAATAAGTCCAGCTCTGTTCTTAACAAATGACCATTGCTGAAATAAAATCCTTGATATGAACGGCAAATACACTTGGCTGGACCATAAAACAAATTAAGACACATTAAAAGACTTAAAAATGGAGCCCACAAAAACAAAACTTTGAAAAACACCTATTGGTTTTATCAAGTCAACAGAATGTGAAGAAACAGATTTCCACCAACTATAAACAATTACAAAACATAAAAAAACAATTAACCAAGGAAGACCTCTGTAGAAACTACAGGATGAATGGGTGAAGAAGTGACCCAGACCCAAACCCTGACTGCTACATGTTGGTACTGCTGAAAATAACAGTGTTCATGACAAAAAAGCACACAATAACAAAGTATAGTTCTACCAGCAAAATCTTAACATCTCAGGAGTTAGCTGAATACATTGAGCGCCACAGTCCCATGCCTCAAATAAAGTGAGCCACATACAGGAAAAAGAGACACAAGAATAGCAGAAATGAACACAAATAACTTACTGCTATACAGGGCTATATCAAAATGCTTTAAAAAATTGTGAATAAATAACAAAATGAAAAATGCCTCTTAAAAATATAGGATGGAAAACCCCCTGAAACATACTGTTTACGCACAGATGCATGTCCATTTCTCTAAGTCTACACTTGTACGCAGATGACTGCATGAATTTCAGAAAATTCGTACACATGAATATTCAGGTTTTCTGTGATGTTATGCCACATCAACATGTAAGTAGTTAGACTTATCAAAAGATCACAGCACCTTCATCGCTTCTTGTGCCGCTTGACCCTGAAGATAAGAACTGTGACCCTACAAAATGTCAGTAACTCTTTAACAGCTGAAAATGTGTAACATCACAAAAGACTTGAATTTCAGTACCCCACTGTGAGAACCACAAATTTCACACAAGACATATGAATGTCCCTCAGACTCATACCACATAGTCATATAGTACAACAAAATAAACACTTACCTGATGAAGAGTTGCTTTCCTGCTCACATTGCACTCCTTCTGGCAAGGAGTTCCTTCCGTGCTCACAGTGTACTCCGTCTGGTAGAACTCTGTTAAGGCAGTCCAGTGGTGCCAGGATACCCAACAAATGAAACAGCAGAGACTGAACACAACCAACAGGCAGAAGGAGAAGAGAGTGCAGTATCTTAGACAACATGGCCCCTGCTAAAGACTGATGCAAGATTCCTGCAGTGCAGAACACAACATCTGTGTATTCAAATCAGAAAGTGGCATGAAGGTTATTCATTTATTACATAAAATTTTACACACTTGTCATTCTAGTGGTTTCCATTCCAAGGCACAGTTTCAGGATTACTTTCATGATGAACGTAAAAAGGAAGGTATATATATATAATACAAAAATTACTTCAAATAACTTACAACATTCAACCAGAATTTTCCTGCCTTCATAGATCTGTTCATCAATGGACCCTATCCTGGACTTGTTAAGTACAGTTTTTATCTTCAAACCATCTTTTTTCCAAGACATATTACAATAATGTGTTTGGATCAATGAATGGGTTTTCATGGCAGTGACTATAAAGGATTCTGTCTTCTACTCTGAAGATTGAGGCACCATGTTATAAATTTATGCCACACTTCATGCAATCATATCCCAGGAAAGTGCAGTGTTCATATTATAATATCACCCTCATATCTATCGCCTATATGTACAAGTGGTCTCATTTCTTGAAGTTCACAAACCAAAATTTTCAAGATAAAGTCATAAACTGTTGGATGGATAACACTCAGTGGAACACCGGTGTCAGGTAAATATATAGGTTGTCCAGAAATAATGACTCCATCTTTTATGTTCTGTTCAGCTTGTGTGTGACACAGAAAAGTTGTAGGAACACACTATAAATTTACAACAAAACTGTTCCTTAATAAGTAAATTATACCAGCAATGATGCTGGTTGTCAATTCTGTCCCAATGAGAACCAATATCTCACACACTCACTTTTCACACTGCAACAATCATGAAGACAGCGGTCCTGAAGCACAAAGTTCAGTATTTATAATTTTCAAGTGAGACATCCCCGATGTGTTGAATATGCTAAAATATAATATAAATATATATAATAAAGTCATACACAACTTTATATTTTATTATATTAAAAAAAATTTCACCACCATATCTTAATAAGAAATCATACAGAAGATAAGTCAAGAAAAACTTCACCACCATATTTTAATAAGAAAGAATCCCAACCACTGTATACCCCCATAACCACACCATCAATTTTACTTTATCTGTTTTTTAATACTCTTTAATGCTTACTGCATAAAAATACCACATCTGAATTTTAATCTTTAGTTTTTTAATAACATACCACAATTATTTTAACCAATTCTTGTAATACGAGATCTCGTAAATTGAAAGCATTATCAATTGTACACTCCACCTACTCAAAGATCAGCCTGAAGATGGCCCTACAATTGGGCCAAAACATGTAACTGGAATTATAACCTAATATAATATAATAAAAATATAAAGTTGTGTATGACTTTTATATATTTACTTTATATTTTCACAGTGTTCAGTGCTTTAAATAGATGGCAGCTCAACAGTACAGTTTCTCCAATACCATAATCAACCTGTCTTCCATTTACTGAATCATTGAAAACCTAGTACTGAAATGTACATAAGACGATAGCTTTGTTTCTTTAAACAAATAAATGAAATTAAGAATTTTCAGTTCCCACACACTTCACAGTACATTTCAATATGAATATTACTACTCAGACATAATATTATCATGTTGCTAACTAGCACACAACTATAGAAGTACTGTTTCACACAGCCATCATGTATATCAATTACATAACACAGACAAAGAAGTTATATCCCACATATTATTGCACTACTTGGCTTAGCTGATTGTAGATTTAAAAACCAGAAAATAAAGTGGTGGCCAAATGTAAGTACTAGACAACGCAACATGTGTCTCAAAATGCTTGTGATAGAAGTCTCTGCCTCTCTTTCCTGTTGTTTCCTCAGCCACAGTCTATGCATGAATGGGAAAAGTCAGTAACAGTAGTAACACAAGTACGTATCAACACCTTGCCGACCGGATGGTCTTTTAATTAAATACTCCCAGTTCCCAGACTTTTAAATGCTTTGAATGTTCAACCACATGACATATTCTTACTTACAGTTTGACACTGCACATTATGCTCCTGAGTCCCAGACTGCAGAAATTGCATGTAGATAGTTCAGTATCTCATCACTGAATGGTATTTCTCAAAACAAAACCCTTTGTAAAGTGGAACAACGCAGAATTTACAAATGTATCTAGTTTCACTTCGCTTCTTATGTGCAGCACACATTTTACGCAGTCTTGCGGATACTTCCTTTTTCCCTCCCCACCACCAACAATTTTTTCAAGTTTGTGTATTCCAAAATCACCAGAGAGTCTGCCTGGCGGGTCCTATTTACGCCCCCTTGGTGTTGTTTGCTTCTCTGGCAATTGAAGGTCCTCAGAATTGGACTCACTAAGATTCTGGATTTCTGATATCCAGGACCTTCCTACCTCATGCAGGAAGTTCTTGTACTTTACTTTTTTTTGTATTTAGTGTTCTGTACACAAAAAATGTGTTGAAGAAAACACAGTTTAGCAGATACAGTAACACTTTTTTTGACCATTGCACAGTTTTCCTCAGAACTGAGGAAAAACTGAGGTACTGGTCTGCCCTGTCTATGCCCTTTATGAATTTATCAGACTGGCCAACAGCATAAGGCTTCTTTATTTCCATGTTTGTTTCCCTGTCTTTCCTCCCTTTGTTTGCAATTGTTGCATCATGGATCATACTTATCATTCACACAAGTCTTGTTGTTCCACACTTGCACCATTACGTCACCATTCCACCGGAACACTAACTTCTCTTTTTTCAGGCGCTTGCCTTCCCCTTCTAGGTCACGTGGAATGCCCCTGTTAGCCCTCACAGTGCCACAGACTCTCACGTTTCTTCTAGCAATGTCTGAGCTAACCTCACACTGTTATAAAAATTCTCTTGATAGATGTGAGGAAAAATACGTGTGGAAATTGTTGGGTCAGTGGACCAGTAGAAGATCACAATCGTTTACGTGAACTAGTTGTGGGAACATCACTGTCACTGTCCAAACTTTCACTGTCACTATAATCAGAGACAACAAAACGTGTATCCGCATACAACTCACACAAAATATTGTCCTCTTGCAGAATATTTCTATGCAAAGCCATGACTGCAACTGAAGTAAAACAGACAGTGTATCTGAATGAGTGGTCCCTTTGTTGCAGTCTAATGGTTCTATAAATAGGGAGTCACGACCAGTCCATTTATTTGTTACTTGAGACCCAAGCATCCTGCATCAAGCTGTCGATAACCTTCAAGTGAAAAGTGAGCCAGACCAGCTGACAAACACATGTGCAGGACGTCGTGTAAGAAAACATAGAAATGTGTGACCCATCAACAACGCATGGGATAGCAATCACGCATTTCTGCGTGGCCCGACAGCAAGGTGTTAAATAAGATTGGTTTTGAATTGTGTACAATTAATTCAAAATTTTTTAGATTAATTTCAAATAAGTTTCACTGCCCCAATATTGCCACTAGTGGTGACAGAGTAATATCATTAATGATAAAGAAGTAGAAAATACTAGGTTATTATCTGTCATGTGGCCTACAAACATTTTTTCTCTTGATATGGCTCTCACTCACAAAAGGCTGCTCACTAATGATGTGTATTATAGGAACTCACCATACAGCTGATTGAGACAGTTTGGGAAGTTCTGTACAATATGAGCTGCCTTCCTGAGTATATCACAAGCCAAAGGTAATAAAATACTAAGATGGTTCTGAAGTAATGTAATACTCAACACCAGCTGCAAGAGAGAAAGAGAGAGAAAGAGAGAAAACAGTTGTTAAATTAAATTGCATATAATTAGAACATATTCGAAATCAAAGTAAGCATACAGTAAAATTAATTACACTGTAATTGCCCATCATACCAGTAGAAATTTTAGACCAGGAACCCATTAATACTAAGGGAAAGTTTAACATTCACTAACCTACATGTAAGGGTAGGTAAAAATTATTCCCCATTAATCTACAACCTGCATGTCTATCCCACTCATACAGCCACCATTTATTTGATGACGGTCAGTAATTCAGAACATACAACACTGACACACAGTAAATAATGAACTGCAATGAACATGGAAGGCAGTGGTCATAGTCTATTTGTACATATTTATAACAGAACATTGCTGGATAGACTGAGGAAAAACCACAAACAACTTCAGTCAATAACGTTTGTGTTCCAGGCAAGATCAGAACCAGGCACCTCACAAAAAAATCAGACATTACCCCTTGAAACAACTTGTAAGTTTGTTAATGATTATTTCTTCTTCCTTTCCTCCTCTGTGCAAGTGAATCCACCATCAGAACCATTAGACATTGATACTATTGATCTGCAAAGGTTTGAGCATTTACATATGCCAAGACCACTTAGCATAACAACAAACTTACATGAATAACCAGTCCATTGCAGCTGGTGAGACAGGTAGACAACATAATGGTAAAATGAAAATGTCAATGACCTTTAGTAAGATAATGCCCTGGCATTGGTCTGATCAGCCTAACAGAAACCATGAAAAACCATGAGCACAGCATCAGCAAAGATTCAAACCCAGTACCTTCAGAGTAAAAGTCCTGTGCTCTACCAATAAACATATGTTCTCACTAATGTCAATTATCATTCATTCCAAACTAGACTTCCAAATATTAAATTATGCAAGTAACCAAAATTATTTTATACTCTGCGTAATAAAGTTTATACACACATATTAACATAATCCGAAGGGACACCAATCCAGTAGAACAAGGTATGGAGTCACAAAGAAAACTAAAACAATAGTAATTATTTACTGATATCAAAAACTGAAAATAACTGCTTACAGTGATCATTTCCCATAAAATTTTGATAATCATTGACAGAGGATATGTCATTCTGGTGTCAATTCCTAATAAATAACAACATGTATGAGGATAGTTTTCTTAAGTTACCTGTTAGTAATTATCAGGTACTATGTTAAATAAACAAACAACTCACCATAGGTGAGTCATAAGTGTTGATACTGCAGTATGCTAGCAAATGTGTCTGCAGTGATGACAGCAAGTCATGCAGGTGAGTCACTTGATTGCTTGAATCGGCCAGTTCAGCCTGTCCTTTGTCAAGGTTTTTCTCCAGTTCATTCAAACACTCCTCCTACAGTATGAAAAAAAGGAGAGGCACAGTAATGCAATAAACATATTAAGGTGTTTACTGGACAATCAACTAATCTGCTACATCTGTTGTTCTGGTTTGAAAAAAATAAGACACAAGTTTGCCGGCATGAACCATGAAAAAAGTTTTCAATCAAATTTCAAATTTTCAAGACTTTAAAAGGTTATGAATTAATGTTTGTGTTTTTTGTCTTCCACTTTTCAAACATTAACTTTTTACAGATTATTTAATTTCATGGGGAACTTCTATTCCATTTTTAACAACAGCATATGTGGGGATTGGGGTGGGGTGGGGAGATCATGCTGCATCAATTATCACTATATGTTTCATGACATTAATGATTGGACTGAAAAAAATAATAAGAGGTATGAACTGTTCAAAATGTTAAGTACAATAATAATGTGCTTGAATGAAAACACAGTTTGTTATTTTAAAAACTGCACAAAACTAAGGAAAAACTAAATGATCCACCCTACCTTCATACGAATGATTAGACAGACTCAGAAATTATGTAATGATGCTATACAGATGAGTGGTTCCATAGAAGCAAAAATATATGAGTGGTGAGGAACATTTCATTAAATATCCAATTACTGTATTCCAATGTGTGCCCATTTGATCTTTCAAGACTAAATATTACATATGTTTTTGTAGCTATACAGAACTAGGAATTTGTCCAGGAACTGAAATCTAAACAGAGAATGCTAAAAATGTTTGTGTTCTTGAACATTCTTACGCAGCCAGCCATACATACCTTGTTGTCAAAACATTGACAATTGTTCAAAATCATATTTCTTATAAAAACCCTCATTCTGAACTAGCTCTCTTAAAACACTAATCATCAAAAAGCTAATACATAAGGACCAATACTGCATCAGTAACAACACATGCCATACTAGTATACCACACAGGAGCATACCGTGTGGAAGCTAAGATTTCGTAACAACGTCTTCATGAGCACTTCAGCAAGATGTAGATCTTGACTTCCCAAACGATCCTCTGACTCTGCAGAGTAGCTATACCCAAGCAATGATGATACATGGCTGTGATCCTCTAGACTTGTTAATATGATACCAAGTAACATTTTCTGCAAAAGAAAACACATATTCATAACAGATATAAAAATATTTGTAGTTTAACACTCTTTATGCACAGTTAAAATTATCTCTGCTTTGTACTGTGAGTTAAAAATGGTTCTTTAAGTGACAAATACTTCAAAAGGTTTGGTCATGCTAAAGAAAATAACATTCATGTTTTAGGCCTTAGAGTAAGGAGAATGTTAACAAGCCAGCATTAAAGAAAGAAACTGATTTTCAGTGTTCAAACAGCTGGCTTCAAAGATTCAAGGTACCACAAAAAACACACAGCACCAGCTGTGCGTTCTCACCCTTACAACACATGGCATGAAAGTGTAACATCAACTGACCAAATGGGTTGTGATTTACAGCTGTTGTGTATGTGGTTGGTTTATGCTGATAGACATAATGAAACACCTTTATATTACGGGGCATTCCAGCTGTTATGTGGTCTGATTATGACAGCATTAATATTGTACTATACTACTGAATTACAATTCACCTGGCCATTGGAGAGGTCAGGTCCTTGTGGAAGTAGCGAATGGAGCAATTCCATCCGCTCCCTCAACGGAGGAAGCAACATCGGGGCTCCAATGGCAAGAGTTTCACTTACAACAGTTTTCACACTTGTTGGAGTTGGAATATCAACCAACCTGAAGAAAACAGATTAAAAACACAGCTCAAAATAAATACAGGAGTAAATGAACCCAAATGCAAGAATACTAGAGATGTGCTATGCAAAAATAACGCTCCACACATTACTACATCTGTACATGCAATATTTAGAAGTTGTTTGCAATGCAGGAGCAATAGTTATAAATATGCAAACTTCTGACGAACAGGCTTCTGCTGGTGTTCAGCAGATATACAGTAGGCCAGTCTATTAAATTAATCTTCTAAAGGTCTGCATTTGCATACACAAATGCACATAGGAAAACACCCCTAGAGTTGTCTTTCACGATGATGGTGGTGGTTGCCACCGAAACATGTTGTAATGTAGCTTGACTGTAAACGTATTTTTGAACTGTTACATGCGCAGTGTTGGCTCAATTTGTAGACAATAACTCCCAGAAATTATACAGGATGTCCCGGGGGGAATGTGCCAGACTTCGGGAGAATGTTCCTTAAGTTAAAGTACACCGATTTAACCAAAAACACCTATATCCGAAGTTGAATGGTTACGGAGATAATGGCAAGAGAAGTTTGAAAGTACGACAGCTGCTACACACTTATTGATTACCAAATACATATTAAAACTGGCAGGAATATGTGGTTTCTGTAATATGAATATCTGTACTTAACATCTAATTAACATCTGAG
>Ga0209629_10002308_pt1 | contig 12873 bp, 12 predicted proteins | sample TergutCu122P5_FD_187286 | JGI IMG/M metagenome (GOLD analysis project Ga0209629, IMG submission 187286) | Cubitermes ugandensis P5 segment gut microbial communities from Kakamega Forest, Kenya - Cu122 P5 (SPAdes) (version 2) | ecosystem: Host-associated > Arthropoda: Insects > Digestive system... | reverse complement strand
TTATATATTGCCTGCTGTCTGTTTCTATTTTGTAAAAAATTAAATCGTTAATAATGTTTAAACTCGTCCGCTATGGGATTTGGTACGGACTTGGTAGGGACTTGGTAGCGTCTTAACAAATAGTTTTACCAGTAGTTGATTGTATTGGTTATCGAACTTGGAAAAACCGGAAATGCAGATTTTGAGTTGCTAATGGAGTTGAGCGACTATTTCAACTGATACAGAACCTACTCTTGTCCCACAAACTCTTTGTGCAGTGCATCCACCTTAATAAGACTTTTTTCGATCATTTCCAAGGCTCTGTCTAATTGATCGAAAGAATGAGTCGCCATCAGGGAGAAGCGGATTAAAGTATCGTTTGGCGCTACTGCTGGGGAAACTACCGGATTAACAAAAATTCCCTGTTCAAATAAATCGCGCACGACGTAGAACGTTTTGTCGTTGTCTCTAATATATATAGGTATAATCGGAGTAGATGTATTTCCAATTTCACACCCCATTTCCCGGAAACCGCTTAGTGCATAATCGGTTAGCTTCCAAAGATGCTCGATTCGTTCCGGTTCGCTAATCATAATGTCGAAAGCGGCATTAGCAGCGGCAACTGACGCCGGCGTGCTGCTTGCGCTGAAGATATAAGAACGGGAGTTGTGTCTCAAGTAATTAATTACCGGCTCTGAACCTGCTATAAATCCTCCAATGGAAGCCAATGATTTGCTAAATGTTCCCATAATCAGGTCAACATCCGGCAAGGCATTGAAATAGTCGCAAGCGCCGCGTCCTTGCCTGCCCAGAACGCCTAAGCCGTGGGCTTCGTCAACCATAATATTGGCATTGTATTCTCTTGCTAAACGGACTATTTCGGGGATATTGGCAATATCTCCTTCCATACTGAAAACGCCATCTACGACAATTAATTTGATTTTATCGGGGGTACATTTCATCAGTTGTTTTTCTAATGAATACATATCGTTGTGGCGAAATTTCAACTTTTGAGAGTAGGACACCCTGTGGCCTTCGATAATAGAAGCGTGGTCTAATTCATCCCATAAAATAAAATCCTCCCGACCGGTGAGACAGGATACAACGCCTTGATTGACCTGAAAACCTGTTGGATAAATCATGGCATCGTCTTTTCCAACAAAATCTGCTAATTTTTTTTCGAACTCTACGTGGATATCTAATGTTCCGTTGAGGTGCCGGCTTCCGGCCATTCCTGTCCCGTATTTTTTTATAGCGGCTGTGGCTGCTTCTTTGACCTTTGGATGGTTTGTCAGCCCTAAATAGGAATTAGAACCGAACATTAAAACCTTTCTTCCGTTAATTATTACTTCTGTATCCTGGTCACTTTGTATTTCCTTTGAATAAGGATACAAACCTGCGGCTTTCGCTCTTTGTGGAATATCATACTTCCTAAGTTTCTCAACAAGAAGGTTCATAAATAAATATTAAAATTAATTACAGAATTATCTCAATATTTCTGCCTTTCGCTCCCTTCTGACTCCCTTGCTTGAGTAAAAAGCAGGCTGCAAAGATAAATAATATTTTCTAAAACGAAACAAATTTTTATGAAAAAAATTTAAAAATTAACCTTAAAAATGATTTTATGGGTAAAATATACCTTAATTATTCTTCTCTACGAATTCTAATTTGAATGGCATTTTCAATGTAGGAGTCACTTACAAAAATCATATAACCCCCGCCGCCGGCTCCGCTTAATTTCCATCCGTTCGACACTTTTTTATATTTTTCAAGCGCTTCAAAAATATCTTTGGAAACCATATTGGGATACATAGCTATCTGTGCTTCAAAACTTTTTCTCATTGTTTCCCCGAATTCTACGCTGTTTTTTTCTTTAATGGCAAGCCAGCAATCATTCGCTGCATCGCTGAGTTTTTTTGCTCCGGCGGCGGTAATATTTGTGTCGGCAAGAACATTATAGTCTCTATAACGGGGATATAAAGGCACTAACCAAAGCCGTTCTTCCAACCATTTTAGAATTTCGTTGTCGAGAATAGATTCTATTTCAGACGGCCAAAATCCGCCGGTATAATGCAAACGGTTCAATCCGGGCATTACGATTCCTAAAGAATCCTGAGATCCGCTGACGTATTCTGTTCCGGGCGGATTTTCATAACAGAAAAGCGTTTTTGCCAATTTTTCTTTGTCGCCGACAGGAATATCTACTTGCCACAATTCGATGGCTTTTTTCCGTGAGCTTGTAGACATGCCGCTCCTGTCGTTGAAATCATAATCAGGTTCAATAGATATGGTTAAAACAGGCCCCGGATACAAACTGCTTACATTGGGTTGATCCAACCAGCCTCCCGCTAAATCGATACGGTAAGGAATTCTACAATCTTCCCGTAGCGAGGTGGTCGAACGGGGAGGTAGATTCCCGTGAGGCACTCTTTTACTGACGATGTATTCTATTCCCAGTTCTCGGCACAACTGTTCTTTCAAATTGCTGTGACCATCACTGTTAACGAAAAAGATATCCGGCTTCAACTGTTTGACCTCGTCTAAAAAATCGATTAAACCGCTTCCTTTGTTTATCCAAGCTCCCTTCACAGTTTTCAGGGCTTGTACCATGTACAGGCGTTCTTGTTCATTATTGACAGGCCGGCGAGCCTTCAGTTCAAACAAAGTTTTATCCGAACCGATTCCCACATATAGATCTCCGTGCGTTGCAGCTTCTTCAAAAAAGGCTACGTGTCCGCTATGAAGCAGGTCGTAACAACCGCTGACAAAAACTTTTTTCATTCAAAAAATAACTAATTAAATTAAAAAATATTGATACAAAATTATACAAATTTTGAGATAAAACGATACTTTCTGATTCTTTTAAACCATTTACCTCCCTATAAGTCCAAATAACGAAATAAAACATCTAACTCTCGTAAAATTATGAAAACAAAAATTACAATTTTAGCAGCGGTTATTTTTATGATAATGACCGGTTGTGTTTCAGGTCAAATGGTTGCGGGCCCGAATGTTTCGATACTTGCAGAAATTCCTTTAGCTCCCAATGTGGTTTTGACAATCGAGGCTCCTGTTATCGTATCTCCAGGCCCGAACTATATATGGATTGACGGATTTTGGACATGGGATTTTCGTTCAAGAGGATATATCTGGGTACAGGGATATTGGGCAATGGTTCCTTATCAAGGCGCTTTTTGGGTTCCCGGATATTGGGAATATTACAGGGGCGGTTACAGGTGGATAGATTCTTTTTGGGCGCCGAGAAATTACCGTTTTTCTTATGGATTTCAAAATAACAGATTTGATTATTTCGGCAGGCCGGTATATTATGCCCAACCTCGAGGTAATGTCAATGTAGGATATGCTTTTGGTTACGATAACAGACCAGAAACCAGAGGCAGAGGATACAGCAGTTCGCCGAGTTTTAACGATGCTCCACGGAGTGAACGGGCTCGTCTTAACAGGGAATATCGAAGTCAAACCAATAATTCCGTTCGATCTGCAAACACCGGGCGAAGCAGGCAGGAAGTCATCCCGATACGGGAAAACAATGCTAACCAGCAATCAACCAGAGAGACGAACTCTACTACGACAAGGCAATCAAATGTACAGGATAATAGAGGATCGTCGACAACAAATTCGGGCAGAACCGGAACAAGCGCTCGAGAAAATCAAGAACAGCCGGCTGTAAATTCGGGCAGGTCACAATCTTCAAACAGATCAGAAACTCCAAGCGCTACAAACAGGGTTCAATCGAATGGCGGCAGGCAAAATTCAGAAAGCGGACGATCGTCTACGTATGAAAACAGCCAAGTCAGAAGCAGCGGCAGCAGTAGCCCTACTCAAAGCCGAAGCACAGGATCAAGATCAAACTCCGGGAATTCCGGAACGAATAGAAGCAGATAGAAGATAGAAATTTATTATACCTATTATCAAAAAAGAGGCTGTCTCAAAAGCCTCTTTTTTTTATGTATCTTTCTGTTTAAAGTTTAATTTGAACAATGGAGAATTTGTCGATTATTTGTTATACCTTTGTAGAGTAATTGAATTAACACATTTCACAAATTTTTCAATAAAAAAAATTAAATAAAATATGAATAGAGAAATTAAGTTTAGTTTACTGTACAGAGACATGTGGCAATCTTCGGGCAAGTATCAACCACGGGCAGATCAATTAAAGCAGATTGCTCCCATAATTATTGACATGGGTTGTTTTGCAAGAGTCGAGACGAATGGCGGTGCTTTTGAACAAGTAAATTTAATGTACGGAGAAAATCCCAATCACGCTGTTCGTGAATTTACGGCTCCTTTTAACAAAGCAGGCATTCAAACTCACATGCTTGACAGGGGGTTGAATGGGTTGCGTATGAATCCGGTTCCGTCCGACGTCAGAAAACTCATGTATAAGGTAAAACACGCGCAAGGCGTTGACATCACCCGTATTTTCTGCGGATTGAACGATCCGAGGAATATAATCCCATCCATTCAATATGCAAAGGAAGGCGGAATGATTTCCCAGGCGGCGATGTGCATCACATATTCGCCGATCCATACGGTTGACTACTATGTAAAATTAGCAGACATATTAATCGAAGCAGGCGCCGAAGAAATTTGCCTGAAAGATATGGCGGGAATCGGCCGGCCGTATAGTATCGGGCAAATCATTAAAGGGATCAAAGAACGCCATCCGAAAATTCCTATTGAATATCATGGGCATTCCGGTCCGGGCTTTTCAGTCGCTTCGATGCTGGAAGCAGCCAAAAACGGGGTTGATTATATAGATACTGCAATGGAACCGCTTGCATGGGGTATGGTTCATCCTGATGTTATAACGGTTCAAGCGATGTTGAAAGACGCAGGATTTTTAGTTCCCGATATAAACATGGAAGCTTATATGGAAGCGCGCGAGTTAACTCAGAGTTTTATTGATGATTTCTTAGGATATTTTATTGACCCGAGTAACAAAGTCATGACTTCTCTATTGGTACGATGCGGTCTTCCGGGCGGGATGATGGGTTCGATGATGGCCGACCTGAAAGGAATGCACAATGCCATAAACCTTGCCTTGAAACAAAACGGCAAAAAGGAAGTTTCGCTCAATAACTTAGTTATAAAATTATTCAATGAAGTTGAGGCGATCTGGCCTATGTTAGGTTATCCGCCATTGGTTACGCCGTTCAGCCAATACGTTAAAAATATCGCTTTGATGAATATTTTTGCAGAGGCCAAAAATGAACCCCGTTTTTCGATGATTGACAAAGATAGCTGGAATATGATTCTCGGTAAAATGGGAAAACTTCCCGGCGCTTTAGCTCCCGAAATTATTGAATTGGCAAAAGCCAATAATTTGGAATTCTATGAAGGAAATCCGCAAGATGCCTTCCCCGATGAATTAAGTCGCTTCCGGGAAGAAATGAAAACGCTTGGTTGGGAAGAAGGGCCGGATCAGGAGGAGTTGTTTGAGTTTGCAATGCATGAACGACAATACCGGGATGTGAAGTCGGGAGCGGCTAAAAACCGGTTTAATCAGGAACTGGAGCAAGCCAAAGAAAAAGCCAACACTCCGATTATTATTAAACGGCCTGTGATTGAAATTCCGATGTTCAGTTTTGAGGAAATTACGGCTGAATACCCGTTTGCTAAACCTGTACATGCCCCATGTAAAGGACAAGTTCTTTGGCAATATGACATGACGGACGAGTCACACGCTCCATTTGAAGGATCAAGCATAAAGAAAGGAGATAATTTATGTTATATTCAAAATACGTATGGCATAGAACCTGTTCCTGTCGGTTTTGACGGAGTCATCGTCGGCACGTATGCAAATCAAGGAAAATCAGTTCAAAAGGGTGAAATTTTAGCATTCATTAATTAAGGTGTATAGATGAATGCCGAGTTTATACTTCAGGAACTTTTGTCTGTCGCTAATCCCGAAAAAGCAAAGTTTCTACAAGGGTTTTTTAAAACCGGGAAAGGGCAATATGCCGAAGGAGACGTAATGCTGGGGATTGTCGTCCCCTTGACGCGCGATATTGTTAAAAGAAGCCCAGTTTTACCTTTCGCTGAGATTCAAATTTTATTGGATTCGAAATATCACGAAGCCCGCTTAGCCGGGCTTCTTTTTCTTGCTAAACAATTCAAAAAAGCAAATGAGACGGAGCGTAAAAAGATTTTTGATTTTTATCTTAAAAACGCTCGTAAAGCCAATAACTGGGATTTAGTAGATGTTACTTGCCGCGACGTGATCGGTTTATATTTGTTGGATAAAGCCGACAGAAGCGTATTGTACCGTTTAGCTGAAAGCGATAATCTATGGGAACAGCGGATAGCTATCGTCTCGACTTGGACATTTATCAAAAACAGGCAGTTCGATGATACGCTTGCCATTTCGGAAAAATTGCTTACTCACAAGCACGATTTAATACACAAAGCAGTCGGTTGGATGTTGCGGGAAGTTGGGAAAAGAGACCGCCAACCACTTGTTGATTTTTTGGAGATTCATCACAAAGACATGCCGCGCACGGCTTTGCGATACGCTATCGAGCATTTTTCTCCTGAGGATAAAGCTTATTTTATGGGGACTCCAAAACAGGTCGTCAAATGACGCTGACATAAAAGCCTGTCGAAGCTGTCTCGAAAGCCTCCTGTCATTGCGGACGCAGCGCAGCGAAGATCCGCAATCCCCTGATAATCAGCATTTGATTTTCGGGAGATGGCGGGTCAAGCCCGCCATGACAGTCTTTCAAGACAGTCTCCTATCCTCTCTTCAGACGCCAATTAATAGCCAAACAAATCGGATAGGCTATCACAACGCCGATTATATCGAACCAAAAATCCCACCAATCACCTGATCGAGAGGTGGTCAAATAACTTTGACCAATTTCTATTAAACCGCCAAGAACAACAGGAAAAAAAAATGAGCCCCAAAAAATCGGTTTGCCTGATACTCGTTTTCTAAAATAATAGGTATTATCAAAAAAAATCGCTCCTGATATTCCGCCAAGCATCAGGATGTGAACTAATTTGTCGAAATTTGTCATTGGCGCCTGAACCGGAATTTCAGACAGGTTAATAAAACATAATACAATAACTATACTGATAATGGTGATAGATATCCAATATTTTTTCAATGTAATCATAACGCTTTCAAGATATTTTGTGATAAACTGCTTGCTCCAATCCGGAATAATCCGGGCGTGAGCCATTCTTTCCCCAGCGTTTCTTTGACAATCGTGTAATAGTTGAGCGCATCTTCTACTGTGCGAACGCCGCCTGAAACTTTTATTCCTACTTTTTTAATGTGAAGTTGGTAATACTCCTTGATGGCTTGGCAAATTACATACGCCGCTTCGGGACTTGCCCCCGGATAAACTTTTCCTGTCGATGTTTTAAGAAAATCCGCACCCGAATATATGGATAGAATCGCAGCTTTTTTAATATTTTCAGCCGTTTTTAATAGACCGGTTTCGAGAATTACCTTCAATTTTGCTTCCCTGCATGCTTCTTTGATTTCTTCAATTTCAACGGATAGGTCTTCATAATTCCCTTCAAAAAAATCCCCTACATTCAAAACGATGTCGATTTCATCGGCGCCATCTGCAACTGCTAAAGATACTTCGGCGATTTTCACTTCGATAAATGTTTGCGAAGATGGAAATCCGGCGGCAACGGCAGCAATCCGGACATCAGCCGTTAGCGTTTCTTTGACGGTTTGCACAAAATTCGGATAAACACAAATGGCGGCCACATTGTTTATATCAGATTTCGACCCATCGAAATCATTCACAGTCTCTACAAATTTCCAGATGCTTTCCTTGCTGTCTTCAGTGTTTAAAGAGGTTAAGTCAATGCAGGAATAAAGGAATTTCAATACATCCGGCTTATTATTCTCTTCCGATTTTTCAATCATTTCGGCTGTTTTACGCCTTATTTCATCGTCATTCAAGTTCAGTTCGTATTTTTCAAGAACTTCTTCGTATTTACTCATATTCATTTCAATTTTGGATTTTGTTTTTGTCTGTCTTTATTTCTTAATGTTTTATTCTTTATTTTTTGAATCAATCAAGATAGTTACCGGTCCGTCGTTGATTAATTCGACTTGCATATCGGCGCCAAATTCGCCGGTTTTGATTTCTTTGCGCAAAGCGATCGATAATTCTGTGCAAAATTCATTGTACAGCGGAATGGCAAAATCCGGTTTCGCCGCTTTAATGTATGAAGGTCTGTTTCCTTTCTTGGTAGAAGCATGAAGGGTAAACTGGCTGACGCATAAAATTTCACCTCCGGTTTCCAGTACAGAACGGTTCATTACTCCGTTTTCATCGGGAAAAATACGAAGATTGATGATCTTGTTAATCAAAAAACGGATGTCTTCCGAATTATCCTCATCTACAATGCCGGTTAAAACTAACAATCCCTCTCCTATTGACGACTTTATCTTTCCACCAATACTTACTGAGGCTTTTGATACTCTTTGAATAATTGTGCGCATGAAATAAAATAATAGAAAACTGCTGCGAAGGTACGACTTTTCTTTAGATTAAAATGTAGAAGAGTGTAAAAAAAAAAAGAAGAATGAGGCTGTCTTAAAAGTCGCAGTCGTCATTGCGAGCCATCAGGCGAAGCAATCCAGATTGATGATTTTCAATGGATTGCTTCGGGCTTCGCCTTCGCAATGACGTGCAAAAAGGTTTTTCAAGACAACCTCATTTACAATTCATTCAAGAATTCTATCAAACAACTATCATTGAATAATTCTAAATTCTGTCCGGCGGTTTTGTTGATGTTCAGCTTCCGTACAATCTACGCCGTTAGCGCATTTGTTTACTAAGCGCGTTTCGCCATAACCTTTTGCTACCAAACGGTCGCGTGAAATTCCTTTTGAAACTAAGTAATTAACAACCGATTGCGCTCTTTGTTGAGAAAGCGTCATATTATAAGCGTCGTCTCCACGGGAGTCGGTATGCGATGCGAGTTCAATCCGTAATCCGGGTTTATTTTTCATCAAAGTCAAAAGATGTTCATCGATAATTTTTTCCGATTCGGGTGTGATTCTTGCGCTGTTGAGTTCATAATAAATCGGGAGAATATTGGCAGTGCCAACCATACCGCAATCTACTTCTTCCCAGACTGTCATGCCGCCTTTCTTTGCGAGTTCTTTTCTGGTAATCGTCTTTGTAACTGCGGGAACGACTTGCTCTTCTACTCTTGCCGGCTGGTCAACAACTACTTTTTTAATGGTGGTGTATTCGGCCGGGACATCGATTTCTTCTGCGCGTGCTGGGGTTCTTACAACTTTCTTTTTGTAAGTAGCCGTTTGTTTAGGACTGTCGTTTTGGCGGGTAGTCGCATTAGCCAACAACGTGGTGATAGGAACAGTTTCCGATACAGCCGGAGATTCAACATAGCAGGCAACCATACAGTCTTCTTTTTTTGCCGAAAGACAATTCGCCATTTGCTTGTATTCCCAACGGCCTGATTTGGGTTGTGTTTCAATAACCTTTGTGGAACTTCCGAAAGATGCGGGAACAACAGTAATGCTCGATTCGGGCGCCTTGCTGTCATAAGACACAACTTCATCCACATATTCGGCAGGATGGTAAACATACTTTTTGCTTGCTTCTTTTACCATCACTCGTTCTTCTACCGTTTTGTAAGTAGCCGGAATTGCTTTCAACACCTTGTATTCGGGTTTGATAACAATGACTTCCGTCACATCCCTGTACTCGTCGGGAGTTACACATTTTACGTAACATTTACCCGGTTGTGCTGTTGCCGGCAAATCCTGTGCTTTAGTAACTGTAGTTAATCCGCCAAAAATCAAAGCGGTAATCATCCAAAAAAATCTCACGTTTCTCATAATTCATAAATTTTTATTATTAGTAATTAGTATAATTAAATCTTCAAAATATTTTTTACATGGAGTTGATGACATATACCGGGACAGTCCCCTTTTCCTGTTTCAAAGATATGCCGTAGCTATATTTCAAATCTTCCGACAACAAATCATCATACAGATATTGAAAATTCCAGTCATAAACCTTATTATCGTTTCCTTTGTAGTAGAAAAATTTTTTCTTTACGTCGCTCAACAAATTTGCTATTTCATGAATGGTCAAATTATCGGCCTCGATTCTATCCTCCCCGATTATAAACCGGCTGCCTGGATCGCTGCCCCAGTCAATCTGCGAACTGTCCCAGAGTTTTTCCGGATTCTCCACATCTAAAGAAATGTATTCTGTATTGATCCGGTTGACAAGTACTTTCATGAACAATCTGTTCTCGACAAATGATGATGGATTTTTTTTAGCCTTTGCGATGTCTTCTTGAGAACAAGCAAAATCTATGCCAAAATCTCCCTTCCCTTCCAAAACGATTTGAAATTTTGAAACTTCAAACAAATATTTCATCAAGCCCGAAAGCGGCCCCGAATAATGGAAGACGCCGTCTTCGGAATACATATATTCTTCTCTCGCAGCGCTGTTTTTTGTCAGATGAAATTGATCCTTACTCGGTTTAGGAACGGCGTAGGTCGATTGATTTAATGTAAAAAGACTGTTCGGAAAATCGCAATTCATCACCTGAGATGAAGCGGCAAGTTTTTTTATCTTTTCGATTGTAATTTCCGAAGGGTGGCCTTTGAATAAAATATCGCCGTTCATATTCAGCATTACTGCGTAGGGACGTTGCTTCACTTTAAAACGGCTAATCAATCCGTTTTCTGATAAGTCTTTAATTACAGTCAGCGCGATTGGAGTTCTTAATAAGTAATCCGAAATCGTTTTCTCGCTTTCGTCGCTTACCGAAACAATGAAAACCTTGTCGGGAACAGCCCGTTGAATAATTTCCAGTTGTTCGGTTGCAGCAACGCAGGGGACGCACCATGTAGCCCAAAAATCAATAATCAGTATTTTTTGCGTATTCAGATCAGTAATCTTATTTTCGGAAATAACTTTATCAATTATATATGGGAAAGGCTGTTGTGCAAACACATTTAGCCCACTCAACCATAAAGAAAAAAGAGTTACCCTGCAAAAATTCATTTAATGAAATGATTAGTAATTATTGTGAGTAATAATATACGGTACAAAGATATGTTTTTTTTTACTTTTACCAAAATATTGTTTACAATTTTTTTTGTTTATCTTTGCCGTTTGTAAATAAAACTACAATTAACTTAATATTATAATACAAAAAAACATTTTATGACAGAAATAGGTAAATATTCTTGGGGTATTGGCGATCGCTTTACCCATCAAGCAGAAGCGCAATTAAAAGCCTTGATTTTGGCTAAAAATGCCGGTATTAACATTGTGCCGGTATGGAATAAATCGAATCGCGAACATACGTTTATCCTCTCCGAACCGGCATCTACCCGTATCGCTGCCGATACAGCAGTAAAAGCGTTGGGATGGACGGGTCAATATTTTTGCGATGCAGACCATATCAACATGAACAATGTAGATCGTTTTATGGATGCCAGCGACTTTTTCACGATCGATGTTGCCGATTATATCGGGAAAGAAGCGACCGCTGAAGAAATTGAAGCATTTGCGACCGCAAATAAAAAATACATCGGTAACCTCACAATTCCCGGTATTGCTAAGCCGTTTATTATCACAGAGGTTGACGTAAGAAATATTGCTAAAAAATTCTTGTTTGCCGTTAAAGAAGCCGCTGTTATCTATCAACATATAGCCAAAGCAAAAGGCGAAGGTAATTTTGTTCCCGAAATTTCGATGGACGAAGTAAACGATGCGCAATCGCCTGTCGAAATGTTTTTTATATTGAGCGCAATCGCCCAATATAAAATACCGGTGCAAACCATCGCTCCGAAATTTACGGGACGCTTCAACAAAGGTGTTGATTATGCAGGTGATATCAAGCAATTTGCTATTGAATTTGAGGAAGATTTGTTGGTGATTGATTATGCAGTCAAAGAATTTGGCCTTCCCAAAAACCTTAAATTAAGCATTCATTCGGGAAGCGATAAATTTTCCATCTATCCTGTTATGGGAGAATTGATTAAAAAATACGACAAGGGTATCCACGTGAAGACTGCCGGCACTACTTGGCTGGAAGAGGTTATCGGATTGGCGGAAGCAGGCGGCGATGGTTTGGAAGTCGCTAAAAGAATCTATGCAGATGCATACAAACATCGTGATGAAATGATTCCTCCTTATGCTACGGTTATCGACATCGACTTTTCAAAACTTCCTGCTCCGGAAGAAGTTAATAACTGGGATAAGAAAAAATTCGCCGAGTCGCTTCGTCATGTTCAATCGAATCCCGACTACAATCCCAATTTTCGGCAGTTAATTCATATCGCTTTTAAAACAGCGGCAAATATGGGTAATGTTTATACCGGCGCCCTTAAAAAACATGCCGGTATTGTTGGCAAACAAGTAACCGAAAATCTTTGGGAGCGACACATTAAACTATTGTTTGGTATTTCATAATTTTTTTAAAAAATAAGGCAACCATACAAATGGTATCAAAAAAAACTCTACCTTTACAAAAATTTCACCTAATATATTTTAAACATGGAAAATAATATTTTTGAACTCACAACCGGGGAACTGAAAGAGATTGCAAACAATCTTCAGGCAAAAATTGAAGAAGGGTTGAAAAAAGACGGCATGGAAATATCGGACATTCCTACCCACATCAATCCGAAAAAAGACATTGAAGACGGGAAAGTATTGGCTTTGGACTGGGGCGGAACGAATTTCCGTGCGGCAGTAGTTGAATTTAAAAACGGGAAGCCTACCATTATCGAAGGTCCTAAAAAAAGACTGTTGGACAAAGAAACTACCGCAGGCTTCAAACGGGAAGATTTATTACGCGAAATGGCAGCAACCATCAGCGAACTGAAAACGTTGAACGACAAAGTCA
>Ga0209629_10002307_pt1 | contig 12876 bp, 8 predicted proteins | sample TergutCu122P5_FD_187286 | JGI IMG/M metagenome (GOLD analysis project Ga0209629, IMG submission 187286) | Cubitermes ugandensis P5 segment gut microbial communities from Kakamega Forest, Kenya - Cu122 P5 (SPAdes) (version 2) | ecosystem: Host-associated > Arthropoda: Insects > Digestive system >... | reverse complement strand
GGCAAAGTGTTTACACACAAATGTGACACAGGAAACCTCTCTGCATTGATTCAGTGTTGAAACATTGTGCAGCAAATAGAAAGAGACTGTTTCATCGTTGCCAAACGTAGGTCCATATATATACGATGTTAGCATTTCTGGCTTTACTAGGAGCTCCATATATATACGACATTAGTAGCCTAAGGGTTAATTATGTCAATAGAGAGAGGTTCACAGTGTGTTTAGGCCATATGCTTGATATTTGTTTTCTGAGTATCAGGCAGTTTGACTGCTGTGACTTCGAGTATTCTAAAATTGAAATAATGCACTCTGTTTGTGGGCTTTGGCATCACTAGGGCCAAAAAAAAAAAAAAAAAAAAAAACATTGTGATTTGAGAAATTAGGTGTATCATTAATTTTGTGCATAAAAACACAGCATATTCCTATCATTTACAACTCAATTTAAATTTTTCGCTGGACTTTATAAGCATATACATAAAACACTTTCAGACTTTGGTCTTTCAGATGTTATCATTATCAATAAAGTAATAGTTCATAAGTGTGTTAAATTAGTAAACACCAAAATTGTTTTCCTAAATTCCATCTGCATGAATATTTTATTTGATCAGTGATTGTGTCTGATACACTTGCTTTTTAATATTTACCTTGAAAACATTGCCTGTTTCTAGGAACCAATGATATCAAGAAGAACTTCCTTTGTGACCAGGATGTTTTCAGTATTTATGAAACAATTACTGTATGTCACATTACAATGGATGATTTGTTTTCAGCATACCACAACATACTGTAAGCTCTTCCTTCAACAGTGTCATTGTACCATAAGAAAAGAATCCTTGATGCATATTTCAAGCACTGATATCATAGCCATTTCTCATAATAGTAGTGCTATGCCATAACAAAATAAACAGGTCTTGGGAATTATTGACATTATATGAAGGACCATATGTGGTATCAACAATATTATATAATATTAATCTTCAAAATGTGTGCATTCTATTTGAGGGCTTTGTAAAATTCATTTCTTGTGAGTGGAGTGGAAGAGTTGTAATGGGCTGAACATGTAGCCTGTCAGTGAAAATGTGAGATAAGAATATCCAGTAAAATTCCTTTAATCTGGCAGCCACAGGGCCAGACAGGTGCCAGATTCCAATAGTCTGGATTATTATACAGTACCTACACTAACCCAAGTTCTTACAGGTAATTTTTTGTTACTGCTCCTGGATTTTGGTTGTATAGCTGACCAGAGGAGTATTGCATTTGGCTATCTCATTCATCTGTTGGTTCAGAGGCATCTGGGTTCCCTTCTGTTTTTTGGAGACTCTTCAGTTTCTACCAGTGATGCTGAAGGACCAGGAGGCTGTGGATCAGGAGTCTTCATAGCTGAAGAAGTTGATGGAGTAGGAGATGAGAGGTCAGGATGTCACTGATGCCAAAACTCCCTGTATGTGGAATTATTTTCCTCAACTGCCTAAGCATCAGGATTTCTGCATTATCAGCTTCCAGACTGAAGGAATTCTACTGTATACAGAATTTTAGAAAGGAAACTGTGTAGAAGACTGATGTATAGATAGTGACATAAGATTAGAATACAATAGGTTACAAGTGTGTGGAGTGTATTAGGGGCTAAGAATTTAATTGATTTGTGGGCACTATTCTGATTTAAGAGATTGATTTGTAGTTGTTTAGTATATCAATTATATTCACTGCATATTCAGCCACACTGTGTGGAAGAGTGAAATCAACACATGAAGTGAAGTATATTTCGTAAATTTGAATTTACATTATGGGACTCTTAAGTTACAAGTATGTTATTAATTAGTAACTCTATTGAAAATTCAGCATCTTTGGTGGCATAAATGTGAAAACAAATTCAATGCAATCTCTGTATTTAGTTGTCTTTCATGTTTAGTTCGAATATGGTGCAGGAAATATGATGTGCCTTCAGGAAGTGAGATTATTCAGTGTAAAATGAGATAATTTTGGTATTTTGCTGTTATCATTTAAGTTATGTACTAAAGAACATTAAAATGATCACATATTAACAGAGATGTGCTATTTTAACAACACTTTGTTTTGCAATTGTTATGTTTGATACTGACAGCAGTATCCTGAATATCAGTGACTTTTAGAGCTAGAGAGGTAACAAAAAACAAGGTATGTTTGTACTAAGGTAGAAGTTGTATCAACTTTATTTCCTGTCCATAAATCTGTTTGCCTTACTTTTCACACCATAAACTTCACATGTTATAAAAATGTCAGAGCAGAGTTTCTGTCTCATCTTTCTGGAAGTTTCAACTTGAAAAGACATGCAATTAATTATAATATTAAGTAAGCAAACAGTTTCAGAAGAAAGTTTTATAATCTGCAACTTAGACTATGGTATGTGGTAGTACCATACAGATGCAGTCATAAGTTGATTGTTGAATTTTTGTATTCTCAGAACCACATATCACTGAAATTGACTACTGACAAGTCTTTTTTACTAGTGTGGAAACATACACTTTCAATAATGGCAGAAGTATGAAGCCTTCCTTAATTCCAGTCTAAATATTATTCATAAACTGCAGTTGAGAAATAAGTTTTACATTTTTTTCTTTTTTTCATTTGTATACTGTTGCAACAATTAACAATTTATGAATAATTACATTATAAATTTGATACATAACATAGTGCCACAGTCTCTGGCTGCATGAATGAATGTTTATTTCTACCTACCTGTGACAGGAAATGTATACTAAACATTGTGTGTTTGAGAAAACACATGAAAAAGCTTTATACACTGTTGGGTTAAGAAGCATGGAATCATGTTTGGAAATTTTACTTTCTTTTGCAAATATTTAAATAATGTTAAATGCAGTATGTTCATTAATCTGTTTTGGTTCTTAGGTACAGTTGATTTGGAATGAATTTCTAGAAGCACTGCATATTGTTCAAGTTGCAGGGTGTATGGTGGACTAAATAGCAGGGGCACCAGATATATCATTATTGGTTGCGATGCGGACAAACACTGGCCTATTTCAATTTATATTCGTGTATATTTAGTTAAATATTTAATATTGTGTCTCTGACTGTGAGTTTAGTGGGTATTATATAGTGTGTATACAAACGTACATCGAGAGTAAACCACAAATAGTTGTACTTTATTTCACCTAAAGCTCTTTATAACTGACATGGGGACAGATATTAAGAGAAATGTGATTGTAAGTTACATTTGTTTTAGTGTGTTTATTTGTACAAGACTTGTTAAACATTCATCATCTGTTCAGAGTCAAAATCCAATATTTTGGAGGGCTTGATCACCATCAAAAGGGAACGATGTATTGGGTAAACACCACTGTTGATATACATACATTATGTTAATGCAGTATGTCAGTGATTCCAAAAGTGCGCTCCATGGTTCCCTTGGGATCCGCAACCATTTGCCAGGGGATCTGTGGTTTCATTTCTGTAATGACTACTTTGAATTTTGATGTTTTGCTACAAATAATTACAGAACTTCTTTAATTATAGATGTGTTAATTTTTTATGACCATTAGAATATCTAAGTGAGAAACCCCTTGAACGCACAAAGCAAGCATGAATCAGTTTCATTAAGGTCAAATCATGAAATATGCTACTCACATGTATTTGTAGCTATCTAAAATTGGTTTTGGGACATAAATTTTTAATTTTGGATACATATCATCCAGACTCTTTATTTACATGAGCAAGGTTGTAAGGATCTGTGGTCATATTTCAAAGCTAAAAAGGGTTCTGTGAGTAAAAAATGTGGGAAATGCTACAATACACCATTACCTGATGACTGAAGAAAGAGAATAGTTCTGAAACATTAGACTTTGTTGCTGAATGGATGTGACTGGTTGTCCAAAATTATTTTATCACTCAACTCAATTTATGCTCAGTAATGCTTGTAGTTTTGAAACATGTGCTCATCCTTCTCTTGTGTATGTTTTAGGATTACAGCAATAGATGCAACTCTGCAAATTAGTGGTGTATAGTTTCACAATGCATGTAGTTTGTTAGAAATGTTTTTGTGGTTTAGTATTTTGTCGACTTGAATTTGTGAGTGTGATCTGTTGAGTTCAGGGGAAGAGAAATGTTTGCTTGTGGCAGCACCTGTTAAGAACAGGCTGTGGTGTGCATGTGTTTTATGGAAGTTACTCACATGAGGTTGATTGGTATGAAGTTATTCAAACATAGCATGATTCATCTAACTGGAATCACTTTTGCTTGCATGGGTTATATTATGTTAACTGATTACACCACACTTTACATGCTAACTTCTACACATTCCTTGAAACAGCAAAAGTTGCCATTGAGGTATTGAAATGAACTTTAACAATTCAGTAAAATGCTTCACATGATATGCTTTGTCTACAGACACATCTGTCATTTCCAGTGATGAAATGTGTACATTTCATGTCTGCATATATGATTTCATGTTGTTGCTATTTATGGAGAACGTAACAAAGTATATATTGTCAGATATTTTGCAGTTTACTGTAATGATGTTCCATATAACAGACATGCTTTATTGTTTTGGTTGATGATGGTACTTTGAAATAACAATGGCGTTATAAATAGAAGGTGATTTATTGCCGAATTTGGAAAAAAAATAACATAATGCTCAATTAAAAAGTTCTTCTCCTTCATAATCTGGCTTAGTTTATTCTTCAATGCCCCTAATTATATCTAAGCTCTTTTAAAGAAATTTTTATGAATTTTACTTTAAATTTATTTGTGAATTTTAATTGTTTAAGAATTGTTTTATTGGCTTATAAATACTGGCCTCTTGATGGTATAAGAGTATCATTCAGTTGTGTGAACTGAAAGAAGTTTTATAAGTAAGCACAAAAATTATGGTTCAATGCACAAATACACACATTCTATGAAATATAACAATAAAATATAATGACAGTACTTAAGACAAAACAAAACTTGCAGTAACAAAGAGTGGACATGCATAGCCTTAAGATAAAACAAAACTTTCAGTAATAAAGAGTGGACATGCATAGAATTCAAGTGCATAAGTCAACTGAAGTTGAATTACCTGCAGAATATGACTTCTAACCAAGTAAGTCTTTTGAGATCATCAAAACAACCTCTTATGAATAACTTGGAAATCCAGTGATTATACTATTATGAAACATGGCATTAATAAGACATCAAATTATATATTCTGGAGGGCAAAAACAGACAAGTAAGGCAGTAGACGGCCATGTGCAATATGTATTTGGAAAATCATTGAAAATATCCTAAAATGAGTAATTTAAATGACAAATTTAAGGTCATTATCTAGGTTTGCAAATGTGTTTGAAAATATTGAGTACATATTCTGATAATGTGTTTACTAATATTGTACATTGTAATTTATTTTGTTAAAAGTGTAAATTGCAGCATTTAAGAATTGGCATAGTTGACGATATAGTGTCAGAAGAAATAAAAAACTGTATTATCATTTAAGTTATTTTTTTATATTTAAAATATTGTCTGCTGCATGCTGATATTTTCAGATACTGGTAGACCACATATGTTTTTATTAGTAATGAAATGTATGGAAACAAGTGGCTTAATATGAATAGGCTCACATTTTTGGTGAACTGAATGTTGGTTTTATAGTTTTCACTACCATCAGAAGTATGTATCACTTACTGTCCTAAATTCTGCTCCATAATGGTGTTATCAGTGCTTAACACAGTAATATTCTGATGGTTATGAGACATCTGAAATTAACACAAAAGTTTGTGTGAGAACAAACGATCAATATTTCTGGCATAATGTGTTGTAATTAAATGTTAAGAAATTTTACTAAGCAATTGCTTGAAGACATTTGTTAAATTAAGAATATGTGTTACCCTCAAAATTTTGTTTATATGGTAAGTGAGGAAAAGCTCATTGGAAAAGTTTAGAATGTGGAACTAAAACCAAGTAATTTGTTTCATGCATATGGATGTATTGAATGTTCTCAGTAATTTTCAGTGAAGATGAGCCAATTCCAAACATTTTCCAGAGGTGAAAAATTTTGTAAGAAATATTGATCTTACATGGTGATACAAAATGGGTATGTTAAAATGGTACTGGTATAACTATTACTTGTTGTTGATCTAACAGAAATACCTTAAAGGATGTTATTTTACTAGCATAAGCAAAATGAGAGGTTTTTATATAAATAAAAATGGTTGTTGGCATTATTGCTACAAAGAATATAATATTGTACTAATATATATATACATATATGAAAATGTTGACACTTCATTGTTTGTTGTATTGTAAAGTAATGGTTAATTTTCACACTTAAAGAAATATTGTACAGTTTGTTTAGATATAATATTGCATATACTCGTTGCTTGCAACACAGGAAATGAAGGCAAAATATTTAACAAAGCTCTACAAATCTACTGTAACAGTTATGATGTAAAACTTTAACTTCAAAGTTGACATAAATAATAACTATAAAAATATTATATTATAATAATAAAAGACAGAAATGGTTTGTGTGTGTACAGTTGAAAGGAAAGAAAATCAGAGCCAGATGTTTGATTGACATAACCTCACAATAATGATGGTAGAGGTTCATGGAAAAAAATTAAAATAAATGAGGTGATGATTTGGAAACTGTGGTCAGTTTTTTTCTGTAAGGAAGTTTAAATTTTTTAACTTGAATAATGTTGTGTGCTACCCTCTCACATTTCTGTCACCTGTATTTTCATTTTATGAAAACTTGCATGGTTTTGTGTACCAGAAATTTACTATTTTTGGGAAATTTGACATCCAAGGCATTGAGTTGGTGAAGTAATCTTTAATTAGTGATGTTCTGTGTATAGTAAACAGACAGGAAGGCAACAAATCAGAAAATCTTATGTATGCTTTGGCATTATGTGGAGAAATTTTTCAGTAGATAAATAAGTTCTGTGTGCTTTATTTTGCTATATTATTTTCTAGACTCCATTGTGTTTCTGTTTGTGTATATCAATCCCATACATGTTTACTGAACAAACAGGTGTGGGAAATGCTGGAGTGGGCTAGTAACACTTCTTAAGGTTAAGTCTAAAAGGCTATTTTGAGGCGGGTGGGTCCATTAGAGTGTACTGCAGTTCTTTTAATTTGTCAGTTATGTTGACGTGTAAAAAGGCAAATGTGTGAAATGGTACTGTTCCATTTAGAAGGACGAACTGAGCTGCACCAACTTCTACAGGGTTGATTTCTTACCATACTGTTGTCAGCTGTTATCTGTGATGCAGGTGGTGTTGATCGAACAGTGGTTGTCAAAAGCAAAAATAGGGCAATAAGGGAAAGTAATTGAGGATTGTTCACTGTAACTTTTACGGGTAAATGGTCTTGTTTCTCATGTTCGATCATTGATGAAGTATTATAGTCGCCAGGATGACTGCAGATATTTCTAGGTGTAGCCTGCAACGGAACACTGATTTAAGGTAAGTGTTTTAAAGTAAGTTTCAAAGTTACGAGGTTAGAATCGCCGGCATGCATGCGTTTGGCAGAGTAGTGTTTGTTAAATGCATTCTTGCAGCAGATCTTTTTAGTTGAAGAGTAACAAATGATTTAAACTTCATTTGACACTCATGTTCCATTGTTACTGTGATGCTTAAATGGGACTCCATTGCATGCAGTGCAACATTCTGCCATACCAGTTACTAAATTTCAGACAGACATTGTTTGCTTACTTTGTTACTACATAGATCACTCACCTGACTCGTTTTCAGGAAGTGGCATTTTGCTGTCCCACATTTATCATTACTTACATTCTTACTTATTTACTCCATGGAGCAGAGTCCTTGTGAGGCAGCGTGGTTCTCAGCTAGTCAAGAAATTTCCCGCATTTTATGGAACCCGAAAGTTCATTACAGCGTTTACAAGAACCTATCCATATCCTCAGTCAGATCAATCCAGGCCATACCCCTCTTCTTGAAGATCCAGCTTAATATTATTCTCCCATCTATGCCTGGGTCTTCTAAGTGGTTTCTTTCTCTCAAGTTTCCCCACTAAAACCCTGTATGCACCTCTCCTCCCTCACGTGCTACATGCCCCTCCCATCTCATTCTCGATTTGATCACCCAAATAATATGTGGCGAGGAGTACAGATCATTAAGCTCCTCATTATGTAGTTCTCTCCATGCCCCTGTTACCTCATCCCTCTTGGATCCAAATATTCTCATCAGCACCCTATTCTCAAACAACCTGAGCTTACATTTGTCCCTCATGGTAAGCAAAACGTTTCACAAACATACAGAACAACAGGAAAAATTAAAGTTCTGTGTATCTTAATCTTTATATTGTGGATAGAAAACTGGAAGACAAAAGATTCTGCACCGAATGATAGCAAGCATTCCCTGACTTCAATCTCCCCTCAGTTTCTTCCTGAACGGAGTTTCGACTCATTAGGGTTGTTCCCAATGTTTGAACTTTCTCACTCTTGCAAGGAAACTGTTATCAGTCTGTATATTGTGAATCTGCCCTGCTTTTTCATCTTGAGACAAGACAATGTACTTAGTTTTACTGCTAGTCCAATTTCCTTACTAGCAACTACTACAGTTTCTGTGTTTTTCTGTATGGTATATATGCTTCTGCCCAGTATATTAATGTCATCAGCATACACCAAAAGCTGTTGTGTACCATTTAATTTCAAGCCATCCTGGTTTACCTGAATCCTCCCAATGGCATACTCTAAAGAAAAGTTGAAAAGCAGTGCCAATGAAGCATCTCCTTGTTTCACACCATTCATAATAGGAAACATGTCAGACAAATGTTTGCCTACCTGAACTCTGCTACACATTTCTCTCAGACACAATTTTATTATCCTTACCACTTTGACAGGGATACCAAACTCAATGAGAATATTATACAAGACCTCTCTCCCAGTTGAGTCATAGGCTTTCTTGAAGTCTATAAAGACCTGATGTACTGCTTCATTGTATTCCCATTTTTTCTCAAGTATTTGATGAATGCAGAATAAATATTCAGTAATTGACCTGTTGTGTCAAAATCCACACTTATGAACTCAGTAATTTCCTCTGCATATGGAGTACACCTTTACAGCAGGATTTTGGATCAAATTGTATATGTAGTTGACAAGTGATATGCTTGTATAATTACTACAATCAGTTTTATCATCCTTCTTATGAATAAGTACAATGATTGACTCCTTCCACTCCTCAGGCAATTCCTCCTGATTTGAAATGGAATTAATAAGTTTATGGATCGCAAAGTAAATTGTCCTACCTCCTGCTTTAATAAATTCTGCTACAATTTGATCAATACCTGGTGATTTATGTCTTTTTAGCTTATAATTAGCCATCTCAAACTCAAAGGCACAGGGCTCAGGTACCAGTAGCTCTGCTGTATACATTTCTCTCTGTCTAACACCCTAGTATCCCACATACATTCAGCAGCTGAGAAAATGACTCCTCCATCTAGCCATAATACTGTGGGAGTTTGTAACCAAATCACACTTCTCATCATTTAATATATTAGTTCCAGTCTGGTAACACTTGTGCCCCTGTACAGATCTCTGTTCATCAGGTTTAGCTTTCAGTTATTCCTTCTTTTTGTTCCTGAAATGTCTACTGGCCTCACATCTTCCATTTTTTAGATTATCTACATTGCTTTGGCTTGTTTTATTTCCTTTATTTAATGAAATCTTGGTCCATAGAGTGTCAGTGGGTAGGATGGCTTATAAACCATGAATTGGAAGGGATATGCAAGGAAGTGATACTGGCCTGTTTCAAGGTATTATCCGGGCATTTGCATGGAGGGAATCAGGAAAACCACAGAAACACTATTTGTGGTTCTTTCCAGCCGACAATTGAGCCCCGCATACCCTGAATGCAAATTACAAGCTTTACTACCTGAGTCATTACAATTACTACACCATATTCACTTGGACACTTCTTTGACCTGGACAGTTAACAGATGGTATACATGTGAACAACTGAAGCTTTTTCCTGTGTCTAAACCCAACCGCATGGAGATATATAGGTAGTAAATTTTATATTATTCTGACTATGGTATGACATTTGGTTAAACATCTGTAAATTTATTTCATATCTCACAGGAAAGACACTGTTTATCAATTAAAAAGATCGACTGTTTATGCCATTAGGACAGGGATTTAAAAGTGTAATCACCAGGTATTTTCATGACTAACAAGCAGGTTTATTTGTTTAAAACATCCTCCGGTCTTGAGCTGAATATTCTTTGCTTCTCCTGTGAATTCACTTACTCTGTATGCGAGTCGTCTGGGCTTGTTGCTGCACAGATATGGTCCTTCACAGTTGAATATGTTGGCGTGTGGGTTTTCATGCGAAATAGTGTTTTGTGGCTTTGTGGTTGGTTGTAGAGGAGCATCCATTGGGTTCCCATATAGTAAAATCGCCGGTCTCTCATCAACCCAGTTCATGTAGGGTTTGTTGTAGACAACATGGCATTGGGACAGGGTCTTTTTCAAATACTTCAGGTTTTCCCCCTCAGTATCATTCTATTAGTGCCCTGTACTCATTCATTCATCATCTGTTATCAACGCTGTGTAATCCTAGCAACTGACGCCGTGGTTAAATACTACTTTTAAAAATTAATAATAATGTATGCGGGATTAAGATGAGCAAGTTTTCCATGAGTGCTGCAGGGTTTGTTTTTATCATATGGAAGTTTAATGACAACAGTTTGCTGTTGCTTCTAGTACTACTACTACTACTACTGCTGCTACTACTACTACTACTACTATCTAATGCACAACAGCCAACATACAATAATGCGATGTTTTTGAGAGTGGTCCTGACTTTGTCGTTGGTTAGAAAGCGGTTAACTGATCAAGACTGTCTTTAATAGCCCCATCTGTGTAGGCTATCTCTTCCATTTTACTAGAGGAAAGAGGCAGGACCAATCTCAAAAAGTCGTGTTTCTAGAATGTTGTATTTTAATCAATGGACAAAGTGCAGCCGAAGTGCTGTAGTAATGAAGATTTGTGATATTGGGCCACATTTAGTGTTGGAGAAGTAACCCCGAAAGATGATGGGAATGATTTGCAAAATTGACCTGCAAGAACCTCTTTTTGAAATTGTGCAAAATATGGTGCTCACACGGCAGTGAATGTGTAGAATTTCTGTCCTGGTGGATGTGACACTGCTTACTCTTGTAGAAATGTCTGAGCACTTCGGAGAAACCTGCTGCTCCCATATTCAGGATGGAAGAATAAACTATGTGGAAATTCTGGGGTATAGATAAAGGGAAAGTGAATGGAAAAGGTTTTAACGAGGAGAGAAGGCGGGGATAGCTTTTTATAGGATAAGAACTGAATGATACTGTGGAAGGAGAATTGAAGTACCAAGTACCTTTCGCAGTGGGTTGCAACAGTTAGCCCAAAGCAACTATGCCGAATGCTGCAAGTGCACCCAGATTGTCTTATCACAATATCAGTAAATTATGGGTGTCATTCTTATTTTATTCTTTGAATACAGGGCCATTATTTTAAATGCTCACTTTCCCTAGTCACTCCCCGTCGTGTCGCTTGTGTTACAAAAAGTTCACTCAGCGGCCCATTTGTACACCATTTATCCGGCTGGTGACATCTGTCATGACTCACCTACAGCCTAGATGATCTGTGCCTACAAAGCTATGCGGATTTCACTGAAGCATAGTACGCTCTTTGTATGCTGCGTACGCTAACTACCAAACCCCGCCCCAGAAATGTGGGCACCTCGCACAGGCTACTAATATGGCGCCCCTTCAAACTGATTTTCTTTAAACGTTATGAGGGCATGTTCCCAAGTTGTGGATTATTTTGTGAGAAATTCTTTCACGTGCTGGTGGGGATTTGGAAGAGTAAATAAGGACTAGGAGTCTGCCATTGTCTTTAATTATTGTATGTTATAATTATTGTTCTGTGTATGATAATAAGAGGATCCTTGAGGAATGCAATGAGGAGGAAAATAGGGAAGCAGCTGAGGCTGTTACCACTCCATGTGTAAAAGACTAAAGGAATGAATATATGAACTGGAATATTATAATAATTTTTATTAGTCTCTTGTTACAATAAAAGTTATTAGGAAAGAGAAAGAGAGAATGAAATGCTTGAAATTATTCCTAGGACGTTTGTTCAGGCAAACACTAATGCTTCTGAATTATTTCAAATGACAGTTTTAGAAATTAAGTATTATTCATAACTAGTAGTCCACAAGAGACAATATTAATGGCGCATGGAAATAATCATTAACTAATTATAAGTTTGTAAGAAACTGAAAGAAGTGTTCATTTTTTTGTTTTTGTTTTATATTATACTTGATTTGCTTCTATTAAAGTTGTTTTACTAACAAGAAATTGTAACAGACAACGATAAATGCAACCATTTTAGGAAGCCTCTTTGAAAGATTAGTAGCAAACTTTTATTGCTTTAAATTGTATAATGAAAATATATGTATAATGGAAGTTATACCTTATAAGCAACAAAAGAAATGTCACTGGGACAGTAACAAAGTAAAAATGATAAAACTTGGTCCATATTGTAATACTCAAAAATGCAAGGAGAAGCAAACAAACTTTGCCATCATTGAGAGGTTTGCTGCTGCACCAAGGATGACAGATGTTTTATACCAGGTTTGTACTTTGTTGTTTTGAGAGCTAAGGGCATGCAGTGTTAGCTTCTAAATTAAGACTGCTCTGATAGTGGGATTTGATGAAGGTAATTACTAATACAATGAATTACATGTTCATGCTGACCAACTGATAATACTGATTTCCTACACTTTAAAACAGTGGCGTACCCAGGAATTTTTTTCGGGGGGGGTTCAACAAATTCAGTTGAGGACAGAGGACAGAGAGGACGGGGATCTGGGGGCGGTAGCCCCTTAGTCAGGGGTTCTGGAG
>Ga0209629_10002306_pt1 | contig 12878 bp, 5 predicted proteins | sample TergutCu122P5_FD_187286 | JGI IMG/M metagenome (GOLD analysis project Ga0209629, IMG submission 187286) | Cubitermes ugandensis P5 segment gut microbial communities from Kakamega Forest, Kenya - Cu122 P5 (SPAdes) (version 2) | ecosystem: Host-associated > Arthropoda: Insects > Digestive system >... | reverse complement strand
CCCTGTAAACCGAAACATGTTGGAGCGTTTTTACTTATTTTAGAATGTATTAATAACTCTACGTTTTTTAACGTTGTGTGTGTCAGTTGGTAATAAAAAGTGTTCAAGAAGTTGTATTGTTATGCATGATGTCCTGAGACCTTTGTTTTCGAGATACACATCATGGTCAAACAGCGAAAGTGTGCGGGCGCCTCTGAATTATAACAAGAAATGTCGCGTTCAGCCAGAGCTGGATACCTTGCCAATCGTTCGAAGGCATTAGCGTCAGTTTAATGCACAAAGACCGGCTCGACGATTACAGGCACTTATCGGTAAGAGGATATCGCAGTATACATCGTGTGCATATTCCATCATTATTGCGTACGATCTGAAACGTGCTGTGCACTAGTATCTTTTGTTTATCAAACAAAGTGGTTTATCATATGAGAAATGTCTTACCCCATTCTACGGCGACATGCATCTTACAAACTAAATGTCTCATCATAATGTGTTGTGAAATATATTGGACTTGTTTTTGACTAGGAATTAAATTATGGAGAGCTTGTCCTGGAATTTCCTTCCATCTGTAAAGCGTTGGTCGCATACGAATTAAATTTAGTATTAAGTTTTGGTGGAATGTTACTAGGGGAAACAGGAGAATTAGGAGAAGAACCTGTCCCAGGCAACTATAACCACAAAAATTCCGGGTGGAATGGCTTGGTATTAAATCCAGGCCTTTGAAATCAGAGGCCAACAACAAACCGTATGAGCCACGGCATGACCGTTAACCAAGCAGTGGGCATTAATTGCTTCGGAATTTAATGTAAATGCTGGTTTCGAAAGCCTAACAGATAGGCCAGAGACGGGAACTCAAACTATGTTGGACTACAGCAGTATGTGTCCATAAAAATTGATATAGTCCATAGACAGAGACAGGGAAATAGAACCTGTAATATATACAAAGAGTCATCTACTAAACAAACACACTACATTGAAGGTAAATATAAAAAACATTCTCATATTCTGGGAAAATCTCAAAGTGTTCTGGCCCTCAAATAAATACGAACGTGAATACGTTTCGTAGCCTTGTATGCGTTCAAGCCATACTGGATTTTGTCCGAGGTACTATGAAGCGTCTCCTCCCCCTTTCTCTTCACCGGCCTGATTGTCGCTGTAGGGCCCTAAATTCTGACACTTGAAGTCAATCAGGGATATTTCTACGGAAAGACAAAGTTTCTCACTTAGCACCGTGTGAAAATACGAGTAGTGAGTCCTTTAAGATGTGGACTTTTTGGATTCCAGGTTGCTGGTTCACTTTCTTCAAAACATTGATTACAGACCTATCGACTGAAACTGGGATCGGGCACCCTCCATTTGCTTAACCATTTTTCATATCTGTGGTTGTGAGTAACAAACGGAAATGAATAGGCCTTAACACCCTAGTGTTATAACAACACTGGAAGGCTTTAACCATTAGTGTACAGGGATTTCTCGTCCTTTGAACAGTTGTTATAAAGTAGAAAGATGAATATTTCATATTACCGTTCCAGTGGTCGTCCCAGTTCCTGTTTGGATCCACTCCATTGCAGACTGTGCCGTTGGTTACCGTCTTGCGCCACATGCGGTCCTGAAATTGAGCAATTACGAGTAGTATTAGCATTATACAGTCTCAGGTTTTGTGTAGGGTCTACATTATCTCAAGGAGACAGAGAAACTGTGTACCAGAGAGTAAACACATTCCAACTTTCTGAGATTTTGTGCATTCATTATTATTGTCATCATCATTATCATCATCATCATCATCACTACAGTCTTTGGTGGGCTTTGGATTCCTTTTTGTAGTTTTCGTAGCAATGGGGTGGGGCTGTTAGCCCCAAGTGGAAGACAAAAGTATCCATTTTTTGTTTTGGGCATTACCTTTGACCTCTACGGCATGGATGGCCCAACCAGTAACTACGCTAACGCTTGCATAGCTCTCAGAATCATTTGACAATGCAAGCCCCACCACTAGTCCAATTAGGGATATATTCGAGGAAGTTTTCTAGGTTACTGTTTTATTTTTTGTCGATAAATAGTTTTGCATCAAATAAAGTAAACGCTCGTGAATGTTAATGACAGGCCCATATAGGGCCTATTTTATGTCACTTGTCAGCTTTGCATGGTAAGAAGTTTCTGGGGAATCTCATGCAGTTCCATGCGAGATTAATGTATGTTTTAGGTTTATTGAACCGTGTACTCCACTAAATAGTGTAGTGCTTTTCGATCGATGGTAGGCATACCACTGGTGGTACGCGGAGGTTCGTCTGGTTGACACCAAAGTACTTGGGAATTATAATTTTCTTTCATAATTCGATTTCAAAGAAGATGATCGCATTTAAAAATTGTTTTAAATGTAATTACACAAAAAGAATAAGGAATTATTTATAAATTTAAGGTACGAGAGTGCAGAGTGTTATCATTATATGTTTAGAAGGGCCGGGACAGCGCAGTCGGTATTGCGACTCGCTAGGGGCTGGACTGTCCGGAGATCGAATCCTGGTAGGGCGAGATTTTCCGCACCCTTCCAGACCGGTCCTGGAGCCCACCCAGCCTCCTGTACAATGGATACCGGGTCTTTCCCGGAGGTAAAGCGGCCGGATCGTGACGTTGACCACCCACCCCATCTGCCGCCGAGATTAAAGAAAGAGTAGAGCTATACCTCTACTCCCCCTCTGGGTCTTCGTGACCTGTTATAGGGTGAAATTTACCTTTACCTTTGAATTTAATATGTTCAAAACCTGGTGGTACACCTTGGCTAAATATTTTCTTCGTGGTAGTGGTAGACAAGGAAAAAATGTTGAAAAGCACTGAACTAGGGTATTGTGGAAATCCACCTCTTCCTCTACACATACAACTCTCCGAAAACGCATCTTTTTTCTCTTGGCGCGATGGCCCCTTAGTGGGCCTTGGCCTCCTCCTCATTCACGAGGATTTTTGTGGTTTCTAGATCATGCACAACGACACACTACAGTTGGTAGGACTCCTCTGGACGAGTGATCAGCTCGTCGCAGAGACCACTACCTGACAACACACAACACTCACAACAGACAGACATCCATGTCCCCGGTGGGATTCGAACCCACGATCTCAGCCGGCGAGCAGCCGTAGACCTACCCCTTAGACCGCGCAGCCACTGGGACCGGCGAAAAAACATCTTTAGGCCTATTAAAAAAGCGGAAACACTTCGAAATTGAGAGAAAAAAGGAAAATGGTGTAATATACTTAGAAAACAAGAAAAGAAACACTCCCCTACAAGTACACACATAGACTCTAAATAACCTCACCAAGGCACAATAAGTACTGTGAATTTCTGCAAAGGGAGGATCAAAGTAACAGTAAATTTAAAACATATACTTGGCACATGGAGTACTGTTTTGAATCTTTAATTTCAACGCAATAATTCACAAATTTCTAACATAACTGCAGATGTTTCAGCCTCACTACATTGAGAATTTGAGATTTTATGAAAACCTTAAATCTATAAGTAGGTACGTGGAAGAGGTTTCATTCTTAATAGAATTCCCATGTTTACAAACAAACAATTTTCTCTAAATATTTTTACTATTAATATACAATTCTTTCCCCTTGCGGCCGAAACATTTTGTATGGTTGAAAACACAAAGGGGTAGTCAAGGTGTTGTGCTTGGCTGTTTATACGATACCTTCCTTAAGAGGGTCACAATGGGATACCCGAGGTAAAGTCTTTTGTACAGAATCGTACAATAGCTAAAGTCGTTCCTCCCATATTAAACCTCTTCATAACATGTTAAATAGTATGGTAGACGGGTGAACACAACACCTCACTTGTGCACTTATTTTTCCCATCAGATCTTAAAAAAGGCCATTGTTTTTACTAAGAAAATAATACTTTTTTTTTGTTTGTTGAAACCTTTAAATGGTTATGTAAATTTGTCCCTCTGCAAGGCATAATGGCTTCTAAGGATGAATGCAGGTTTAACTCTACTCATTCTTAACATGGGCAATAGATGGAGATGCATGTTCATCATATATCGGCAATTCGTGTACAACAATGAAATGTGATTCTGCAAGCCAATCTGCCTCTTTTTTACTTAACACTGTCCACGTTTGAAAATTTCCTAGAGGTTTGACGATACAGAAAAATAATTTATCATTAGCACAACCCCTACTGGAGTTAGCTTCTTATTTATTTCAAAAAATTTTGAGATTTGCCCTCTTTTACACGTGATGGTGGGAAAATTCCTTTTTGAATATTAATGATTTGAAGGTTTAGACCTTTCATGCTAGCGCAAATGTATTATGGACCAATGTTACAGGCTCTGAGATACCAGTTTATGCGACTGATGGGATTTAAGCCTGTAACATACTTTTTGTCTAATTCTGTTTACACTGAATTCGTGACAACTCTGTTAAAATTCCTATAGCTTCATAGGATGTCCAACAATTCGCGTAAGATGGACAATTTTTGCATGACCATGGTCACAGTTTTTTTTAAGAAGTGGAAATCGATGAAGTTTCTTTAAAATTTACATATTTACAACTCAGCACCGAGTAGATATTCCGATCGTAATCGCCAATCACCACACACTTTGTTATCAACAACAAAATATCAAGAACCCATGACCCTCCCGTAGTCATCAAGGTTCCCACGGACATGCAGCTGGCTATTCCTGAACTAGGCTGCAGGGTTTTTTTTAGACGGTCCGAATGACCCAAATTCTTACCGTGGTATGGGAATACTGATAACCGTCCGGGTTGGTGCTCGGGAAGACGTACCAATCAAAGTTTTCTGCGATGAACCTAATATCAGCGTCTTGACTTGTCAGTAGCTGGTTCAAGATCCATGTAGTCAGGGCCGGACAAATCCACTCACGTGCGTGGGTTCCTGTAATAAATCTTACACTTAAGTTAAGAATCTACGAGCTTTTTGTCATCCCTAAACGAGCAGTGAAAGGAGACTCCTTAAACCTTGGCCTTAGCTAGGAAAACTTTTTTTCGCATTCCTGGATGTGCGCATAGGATTTTTTTTATTACCATTATAACTTGAAGGGACATACAATGTACGAATAACGTAACACTGAGGCGGGTTTGTGCAACCATTTTTGCAGCAAAAAATCAATAAATATTAAATATTCTGGGTGTGTGTTTGAAGCATTAGGTATCCATGCAATGCGCATGGGCCATATTGTCATCTGTGGCCTGTCTGGCTGTACAATATTTTTGCACATTATCTCATAAACGGTACGATTTTTCGAAAAGAATTATAGAACATGAAATACGTGTTTTGATTTCCTCCGCCCTGCTTTCTGAAACATTACTCATTCTAAGAAGAACTGGGTGAGATATGATAAAAAATGTATATCGTTCTTCATGCAAAGTACCCATAATTATTGTCATATTTCATGAAACTGGACTTTCCTAATCAGATTGTCGAAAAATTCTCAAATATTAAATTTAACGAAAATTCATCCTGTGGGAGCCCAGCTGTTCCATGCGGACGTACAGACGGTCAGACACACATGAAGAAGCTAATGGTAGCTTTTCGAAATTTTGCGTGCGCACCTAAAAATTGTTTGAATGAGTTTTCATAGTGAACATCATCACATTAAGGGCTAAAGGTATGTTAGAAATTTATGTTAATGTTTTCAGTGTTTAGAAAAATACAGGCATACAAGAATATAAAATATGTTTCTTACTTTCTCTGTAGTTGTATTCCCCAATATTTCATTTAAAATACCACGGTTTTAGGAAAAATTTATTTTATTCATCTACTTCAATAGGCAGCCAATCAGAACCACAAATTAAATAATCCTACTTTTCATAATACATTTATTTTCATAACATCCAGTAATCAATAAATATCTGTTAAGCATATATTATGCTTACATATGCCAGACACAGTCTTAAATTTCAATTTTCTCCAGTCAGTGTACTTGTATTCACAACAAAACAAATTGATATACTTGTACAATTTGTATCTGTGTTTGGTATCTACATCAGTGCAGAATTTCACACTTCATGCTCGAATGGTAAATTAGTTATCAGCATCAAGCCGATCAAAAATGTTGTGCGGTTCACAGGGCCGCTGTTTTTCTGCTTTACATTTTACTGTGAATTAGTCACCTTATTGGTACTCTCCAAAATAATACGAGCAATCTGTCTTTCATTTGAAGTCTAAAGAATCAAACGTTATTACTGCTTCTGTATAGGGTATCAATCAACACTGAAGAAACAGCAAATTTAAATGGGCGATAAACGTAACAACAGCAGCAACAACAACAACAACAACAATAACAACAACAACAACGACAACAATAACAACAACAACAACAACAACAATATCATTATTAGATAAATTTAAGTGTAATATGTTTTATGTTCTTCTAGGTTGCTAAGCCGTACAAACTTGCATGTGGTTAACAAACTTAGATATATGTAAGACTATTAGGGTCTTTGGTTATTCATGTATTTAAAGGTTACTGCAGTAGCGTAGATTATATATTGTCAAATTAGATAATAGTTAGAAAATAATTAATTGGAAGGGATATGGAAAGTTCTGGTCGTGGTCTCATTTGAGGTTGAACTACAGCGGTACTTGCGTAGAGAGTAGGTGAATCCCTTCGGAGTTCCAAACTCCTTGTCGAAACAGGGTTGCTACCCACTCAGTAACCATGTTCAGTGTATTATAAACACAGAAACTACGTTCTAAAGTTCTAACCACCGTGAAATTTAAAATCTAACAAATTTAAACCTAATTCCACTAAAATAAATTGTACTAACACATTTTTACATTTATGTTTATTATGCCAGATGTAAAACCATTGGGGAGACCCAGACGCAGATGGGAGGATAATGTTAAGATGGATCTTCAGGAAGTGGGAGGGGGTTGTGAGAACTGGATGGAGTTGGCTCAGGATAAGGACAGGTGGCGGGCACTTGTGAGGACGGTGATGAACCTTCGGGTTCCAAAAATGCGGGGAATTTCTTGACTAGCTGCAGAAACCAGTTAGCTTCTCAAGAAGGACTCTGCTCCATGGAATAATTAAGTAAGTAAATAAGCCAGATGTAAAACCACTCAGTCGTAAACTTGTCGCATACCTTTCGTATGACCTGCTAATAGTTGGACGATTCAGAAAATTTTATTGTGTCAAAATGAAGCTTTTGTAACTTTACCTACGGGCTGACAAGTCGTTCTGAATTTTATACGGAAAGTGCCTTTAAATTGTTAGTCTATTATAAAGCACTGATAATTTTTCAACAAATCATAAATGATTTTCCTCGTAGAGAATCTGATCATAACAGCATATATAAAGTATTTGAAATAAATTACAGGTAAAAGGTACTTCTTAAAACTTCTGTAGCCTTAATCTCAGCATGAAACTCACACTTAACAGCTCATTTCCATCAAGGTTCTTTAAAAGCCGAGTCATGTGTGTCTACAACTTTAAGATCCTTTAAGGCACGAAGGTTGTACTAACAGTGAATTTAAATAAGATTCATCTCTGCTTAATGTAGTGGCAGCAATAAATTTCAAGCATAATATGATCAGCTACAAGCCCTCCCACTAACCAAGAAAGAATTTTTCCCGACGGACTTATGTACTTAAGATCTTGGACAGCTCACCTGACTCGACGAAGATCTTGGGGTTTCCTTCTTTGAAGGAGAGTTTGACCCCAAGAATTTCCCGTCCTTCGAAAGTGGTACCACCTACATACAGCTTCACGACATCCGGATAATCTGCGGCCAAAGACCGTAGGTAGGCGTAGGTCTGCGAACGCAATTAAACGCAGTGAGTGTCATGGCGGCTTGTGGTTCTGGGTGATATAAGGAAAAGATATCCTGACTATATGCATCGTCAGACAAAAAATAGTTAATTTATTGAACGCACTTTCTCCTACTCCTTGCACATAACTTACTTACGTCATCTATATCGTAATAGTCGGTCCAGCCGTAACCGGCCCGCAATTTCTGCGCAGGTCTCTCTTTGTCAATGGCCCTGTAAGGACAGAAATAAAGATGTACGAAAAGTTAGAGGTACAGAGAAAAGATGCTGTATATGAAGCGTTTGATTCAAGGACGTTCTCGTTTTTTAAAGTAAATTACTATATTGCTTGCTCAGTGTATATACATAAACAGAAGTAGGCACAAAATAACTTGATGTTAATAATTTTCAGATAATATGACTTCTAGTCATTTTATTTTATTCTCGCGTCACGTAACCACCAGAAAATGTTTCCAGGTACGAGTTACAACTCCATGATTGAAGGACAGCCAGTTGCAACGGGTTTTTTTACCCTATCTCATGCGTCTAACAAAGGAGAAAGATATGTGAATATCAGTAGCTTTCCATCAAACCCATTTGTCATTAAGAGATAGGCTATCTGTCTTCTTATTTTGCCATGTAACCTTATTTTAGACATTTGCAAGAACGTGACAGAACTTAAAAGAAAGCAATAGACGGGTACTGAAATAATATCCTTTATCTCTTTATATAATTTAATTGGTAGAAACCTAGGATACTCCAGGAGGGTCCTAGTATAAAGAAATACTCTGCTGTAAGTCTGTGTGCCTCTTCAGACAGTATGATATAGGGGTGCTGATAAGTCCTTAGCCCTACCTACTTCCCGATGTATTTTGTTTGATGGTGAGAATATTTCGTTTGATGCTAGTCTTGTTATATATATATAGTACTAATATTCCTCCAGTTATGATTATAAATAGGATATATGAAAACCAAAATCTTCTGTCGCTGTAGCTTGTTTTCTTCCTGGTCGGGGTAAGAACTTATCAGCACCTCTGTACTTCTTGGCTGGATATGCCAAGGGAATGAGTAACAGACAGCTCGATGTTATGTTTATTATTTGCTTCAGTCAATGAAGAATGAAAACTTCTCAAGACTTTGTTATGGATGGACAGGTTCCATACACCAATGGTTATTGCATTTGAAAGGGGGAAATTACCGTCTCAAATGCGGGCTCATTCAATTAAATTCAGAGACTCTTTCGGAACTGTACACATCCGAGCACAAGGGTGAAAAGCTGAAAAATGAAATTTGAGGGTAGTGGGAGAGAACTGACTGAGACAAACAAGGTTCCATTAGAAAGTTGCAGCAGGAGAAAAAGAAATGGGCCTAAGAATGGAGGAGTCAGTGTACGGAAGGATGGTTGGATTGAGGAAGAGAGACAATATAGATTACAATTTTAAAAAAGCGGACAGTAACAAGTAAGTTGCTTGACTCACTTCTGCACGTCAGGGATGACGACTCGACTGTTCAACATGTTTTTCCGAACTGCGTTGTGGAAATCTCTCAACAAGTGGGGAGGTACCATGATATCAACAGACATGTTCAGGCCCCTGACGCCAGTCCAGAAGTTCAACTTACAGCACAAACAACAACATAAGCAAACGTGAGAAAAACAACGGAGTAAGTCTCTGTAATTGACAAAGCTCTCCTCTTGTTTCCTTGGCCATCTTCAAATTCTGCAAACATCCACTTTCCTAACCTTATCAACTCAATTGTGCTTCAAAATCAGTGTCATCCCTTACCTGGACTGAAATTTGTTCTAGAATTTTTTTTGCAGCATCATCTGTGTCTTCGTTTATGTATTTTTAAGTAGAATTATATGTTTAGTTTCCGTAAGTAAGCAACCTCTCGCAGCACATATTACCTGTTCATCATATTAGTAATCTGTCTGCTCATTCTACACCAATAGAACGTGACAAACCGTAATGACAGCAGACAAAACCTAAAATTGTTTAGAATAATTCCAGTGCAAGAAGACAAATGTTTAAACTACAGTTCTTTCTGCAGCCGCATTTTATTTCTTTTTTACAAGGGCTCTTAGGTCCTTGTTGTTTTTTGTTGTTGTTCTTGTTGTTGCTTTCTTATTATTAGACAAATTATTATTGTTGTTATTATCATCATGATCATTATCAACATGAACTCTAGGCATAGCAATAGTAGAGGTGTGACAATAATTTGGTAGTAGTAATGGTCGTAGTAGTAATAATAATAACATTATTATTATTATTATTATTATTAGCAGAAGTAGAAGTAGTAGTAGTAGTAGTAGTAATAGTAACAGCAGCAGAGGCTGTTAGGTTTAAAGTTGTGGTTCGGAGTACTTCTTGAATAGCAGCTGACTGTGGAGGAGAAAATCAACAAAAGCCCTCAAACCGCTTTACAATCATCTACAAACATACTACCCTATTTATTGAAGACCTGTTTTTTTATTACTTTTCTCCTGTTTACTGCTTCTGCTGCTACTATCACTACTAAGAATAATACTGATTATTAACTCGCAGCCTGGGTTTAATGTGCATAAGTGTGTAAAGAACAGCAGGGACGGTGTCGCAGAGAAATCCCAGAGATAAAGCTACTAGACAGTAAAGAACAATGGAGAAGTACAGCATAACAATTATTTTGTTTCAACGTTATTTATACGCCCCAGTGTCATGTCACTAAAGCACCTAAACAATATTGTTACACAAGGCTAGCAAAATGTTCTGCATTCCGCGCAAATCTACTGTGTGGTACAGATTTTCATTTATTCTCTGTAAAAGTAAAGGGGAATAGAATATAAAGACCGTACAGGGATAGATAATAAAAGTATTATGTCTTCGACGTTATTCATGTGCTTCAGTGACATGTCATTATAGTATGGAAATCTAGAAGTCTAGCACAACAGAGGAATGTGACGCAGAACCAGTGTCTGTGGTACACGTTCCTATGAATGTACATAATAGAATTATTTTCACTGTTTGATGTTAGATCAGACGCAACTAACTTCCGGAGTCTCTTTCTCCAGTTTCCTCAGGGCCTCCAGCTGTTCGTTGTTTGCAGGCACTAAACGGAAAACCTGATGTTTGTCGTAGCGCACCTTAGCCGCCACTGTTACAGCCAACAGCAGCCATAACAGTCCCTTCGTCACAACCATATTTGATCCTGGAACGAATTCCGCATTCAGAATTCTTGTCAATAACCAAATTGACGCACTTTTTTCGATGTATGTAATTATTTCACTTCTCTACATGTTTCGAGCAACCCAGTGCTCATCATCAGGAGAATCGAATTTTATTAATACATCGTCTGGTATATATCACTCTGGGTAGGTGACTGCCTGGTATGCCGATCAGGAAGGAACTGACCAGCATACCAGGCAGTCACCTACACAGTGATATATACCAGATGATGTATTAATACAATTCGATTCTCCTGATGATGAGCAATGGGTTGCTCGAAACATGTAGAGAAGTGAAATAATTAAATACCTTGAAAAAAGTGCGTCAATTTGGTTACTGACAAGAATTATACCGAGATGCACGGTCAACGAAATATGAAATTCCGCTTTTAGAGTTATTAATTGTATTATGGATGCACCCATTTCGAATCTCGGTTTCTTTCTCGCTTTCTGCAAAACATTACCTGCATCATAGATTAAAATTGGTACAGTTGCTTAATTCCTGGTTTTAAATTATGTCACATATACAGATACAATCTAGCTATTATGCGGAATTTAACCTCTTAAGGCCCAACGGTTACTTTACATACCGCCAGGTTAAACACTAAAAACTTCTGCATTGTGATTATATTGCATTTATGTTTTGTTTGGCTCTCAGAACTTTTGCCTTGTACATCTTTAATAGATTGGTTTTTATAACCGAAGTGGAGAGTGTTTACTGCACAGTACGTACTGAGTCCTTATATAACACATACGTCTCGTTCTTAAAGGGTTAAGTAGTTTAATAATATTTACGTATTATTGCATACAATGTAGTTAAGACAGATGGTAAAAAATCATTAAGTAAAAATGTTACAGACGTAGGGTGCTAATGATCGAAGGTGTCATTGAGTGTCAAATTAATTTCAAATATATTTTCTTGCATTTGCATTTCTTTAATTGTGAACATAACTACGTAGCAGATACCACCTTTTCCAAACTATTCTTGTAGTCCATTTTCTTAAGTATAAGATATACTAAATGTGTAATGATGTTAATAAAATTTGTAGACTTTACAAGTATTATGTGACCACCTTGTGATATGTAACAGGTCTTAATGTAATGTAGGAATTTGAGAGGAAAATGGTAAATTTTGTTTAAGATTCATGTAAAGGGAAAAAAACATAACAAATACGAGTATGAAACAAAATCAAATCCGTCTTTGGAGATTAGTACAAGCCTTCAAATAAAGCTTGATCGAAATACTATATTAATATTAGAAAAGAAGCATAAGAATAATAGGTGCGAACGCTCTATTGCAGTAATGTTTATGCACGTGTTTTGTGAAGAACACATAGAAATGGCATTGTTTGGAGTAACTTCATTGCCCTTCTTGCCCGAAAATTGACCGTCTCTCTCTTTACGTCCTCATACAATACAGTGGTATATAAATGTTGATACTGACTGAATTAAAATTAGAGGTGGCAGTACTGACGTGTTACAATGAAACTAAGGAAAGTGCAAAATATATAGGTAAAATATAGTCAAACACAACAAACAAGTTGTGTTTGGCTATATTTTACCTATATATTCTATACAACACAACGGGGATGTCTCACCTGAAATTTAAGGGAAGTGCTTTAAATAAAAATGCAAGAAACATTTTAGTGTACCATCGTGTTAAAATTCAGAATTACAGGGTGGTGCACGAAATATCATACCATTGATTGTGCACGTAACACATTTTTATTATTACAAAAACATTTATTGTGAACGCCCCATGGTTTGTTACCAATGCAATGATCCACTCTGACCTGGGTTTTTCTACCGTTCAAGACGTCATCCATGATAGAAGTAACAAGCACCGAGCCAAACTACAGTCTCATCCAAACCCACTCCTGCAACCCCTATCAAGAGAAAACAACATCCTACGGAGACTGA
>Ga0209629_10002304_pt1 | contig 12881 bp, 12 predicted proteins | sample TergutCu122P5_FD_187286 | JGI IMG/M metagenome (GOLD analysis project Ga0209629, IMG submission 187286) | Cubitermes ugandensis P5 segment gut microbial communities from Kakamega Forest, Kenya - Cu122 P5 (SPAdes) (version 2) | ecosystem: Host-associated > Arthropoda: Insects > Digestive system... | reverse complement strand
TGTGCTGTGCTGTGCTGTGCTGTGCTGTGCTGTGCTGTGCTGTGCTGTGCTGTGCTGTGCTGTGCTGTGCTGTGCTGTGCTGTGCTGTGCTGTGCAAGCGGAACATGATATTTTTTTGTTGTCAAGAGTTTTTTATTACCAGCGCCGCTTATTCCTGGTGCCAGGGAACAGGCACCATCCTCTTTCCGAAAGACTACAACAAAGAGCATGGCCTGTAAAGCGAATTATCGGCGAATATGCAAAAATAGGGGCGGCCTGGCGTGGCCAGCCAAATAGGGCGGGCATAGTTCGACGGTTTGACAATTCCACAATGCGCCCTGCGCGGCGGCTTGTCCCATGCGCTGCCCATGGCGCGACAAATCCACTACACATCTTTGCCGCCGGCGCCGCCCTGCGCTTCTTCACGCCGATTCAGGAAAAGCGATAGCCTCCAGCGCGGTGACATCGACTATTATCACCGCGCATCGCCGGCCCGGCCCCGCCATGGACGGCGGCCCCGCGGCTGGGAAAAACTCAAGAAATCACCCTGGCGCTGCACCCGCGTGCCTTGTGGCCAGTGCCATTCGGCGCCGGTGCTGGCGCCGGGAAACTGGCGCAGCAGATTTTCGATCAGCGTAAACGATGGCTTGATAGCCAGGCGCTCGGCGATGCGATTCAGCAGGCGGCGGCGCAGGGCGAGCGGCAGAGCGAGAAAGGGGGTGATGACAAGTTGTATGAGCGGGAAACCGGCCAGGGTTTCTTCGCGAGCCATGGCGTCGAAGGCCTCATCACTCAGGCTTTGCAGTAACTCCTCCTCGTCCGCCAGAATCGTCATCATCCGCCGGCAGGTGGCGTCGATGGCCGGGTTGAAGCGCTGGCGCAAAAGTGGCAGCAGTTCCAGGCGCACGCGGTTGCGGAGAAAGCGCCGGTCGTCGTTTGAGGAATCGTGGCAGGGCGTGATGCCGCGCGCGGCGAGATAGGCGGCAAGTGTCGCCTTTGGCCAATGGAGCAACGGCCGCAGGATGCGTCCCTGCCGCCATTTCATGCCGGTCAGGCCGGACAAACCACAGCCGCGAATCAAGCGGATGAAGAGGTTTTCCACCTGGTCGTCGGCGGTGTGGCCGGTGACGATCCACTCGGCGCCGTTTTCCTGGCGCAGCCGCTCGAGTTCTCGGTAGCGCAGGCGGCGGGCGGCATCCTCGACCGATAAACCCTTGGCGCGGGCGTGGCCGGCAGTATCGACCTCGGCGGTGACAAAGGGGATATCCAGTTCCGCCGTAAAGGCCGTGAGCCATGCTTCTTCCCGCGCCGCCTCGGCCGGGCGCAGGCCATGGTTGATATAGGCGGCAGTCAGGTGCAGCGGCAGGCGGGAAGAACGCAGCAGATGCAAAAGGGCGGTGGAGTCGCCGCCACCGGAAACGGCGACGAGGAAATGCGCCCCGGCTGGGAAATTTCCCGTCAGTATTTCATCGAGGCCTTGGCTTAACTCAATTTCCAATTTCATGAGCTAGCCCTCTCCCCCGGCCCCTCTCCCACAAATGGGAGAGGAGAGATAATTCACGGAAAATCCGCGTTTTTTCCCTCTCCCGCTGGCGGGAGAGGGTGGCGCGTAGCGCCAGGAGAGGGTGGAAAAAAGCATTATTAAAATAGAAATAGAGTGAAAACATACCCGAAGGCCAGCCCGGTTCAATCCCGCGCCCGCAGGCTGGCCAACAGCCGCTCGTGGATGCCGTCAAAACCGCCGTTCGACAGCACCGCCACCACGTCATTTTCCCGTAGTTCCGGCACGAGCGCGGCGACAATCGCCGGGGCGTCCGGGAAGACGCGGGCGTTTTTGCCGCGTTGGCGCAGGGCGTCGGTCAGTTGCTGGGATGAAAACATCAATTCCGGCGTCACATCGGCGAGCGGAACCGGCTCACGCAGCACAATCATATCGGCGTCGTCAAAGGCCAGCGCGTAATCATTCTGAAAGACCGCCCGCCGCGACGAGTTGGTGCGCGGCTCGAAAACGGCGATGAGCCGCCGCCCGGCGTAGGCCGCTTTCAGGGCGGCGAGCGTCTCTTTGACGGCGGTCGGATGATGGGCGAAATCGTCGATCACGGTGACGCCGCGCTCGACGCCACGCACCTCTTGCCGCCGTTTGACGCCGGCAAAGGCGGCAAGCCCGGCGGCAATCGTCTTGGCATCGAGACCGAGATGTGCGAGCAGCGCCACCACGGCCAGCGCATTCAGGCAGTTGTGGCGTCCCGGCAAAGGCAGCGTGAAGTCGCCGAAAACCTGGCCATGGCGCAGGGCCGTGAAAAAGCTGAAGGCGCCTTCCTGCCGTAAAGCGGTGAGTTGCCAGTCCCGCTCCGGGGCTAGGCCATAGCCAAGCACCGGGCAGGGGGCGTTCGCCGCCGCTTCCGCCACCTTCGGGTCATCGAGAAAGGCGACCAGAAGGCCATCTTTGGGCAAAAGGGCGGTAAAAGCGGCAAACGCGGCCTTGACCGCCGTCAAGTCCTGGAAAATATCGGCGTGGTCGAATTCGAGCGAAGTCAGGATGGCGGCCTGCGGTTGGTAGTGGAGAAATTTCGATCCCTTGTCGAAAAAGGCGGTGTCGTACTCGTCGCCCTCAAGCACCACCTGCGGCCCATGGCCCAGACGGAAATTGCCGCCGAATTCACGGACGATGCCGCCAATCATAAAGGAGGGGTCGAGTCCGGCGTGGTGGAGCGCCGAGGCCAAAAGCGAGGCGGTGGTGGTTTTGCCATGGGTGCCGGCAACGACGAGAGACATCTTGCCGCTGATGAAAAACTGGGCCAGCGCCTGGGGAAAGGAGAGATAGGGAATGCCGAGCCGGGCCAGCTCCTGGGCCTCCGGGTTCACCTTGCGGATGACGTTGCCGACAATGGCCATATCCGGCTTCGGATGCAAATTGCCGGCGGCGTAGGGGCTTTTGATGGCGATGCCGGCCTGGGCCAGGAAATCGGACATCGGCGGATAGACCTGCTGGTCGCTGCCCGTGACCAGGTAGCCGCTTTTTTGCAGCATCCCGGCCAAAGCCGCCATGCCGGTGCCGCAGACACCGAGCAGATGAATATGGTGGATATGCTCCGGTCGGCGGTTCAGTTGGGGATCGAGTTCATTCATGGTTTTCTGTCCTCTGTCCTCTGTCTTTTGTCCTCTGGTCAACGTACGGCGGAACGCCCGTTTTCGCCAGCTTTTCTTATGCCGGTGTTTCGATAAAGCTCATGCCAGCCCACCGTAAAACGCTCGCTAACCTTTTTGAAAATCATGTTTTTTCCACCGCTTGCCACGACGGCCCTTGCCGAGCGCATTGACACGTTCGGCAAAAAAGGATATAATGCGCGGCTTTTTGCCAATCGAGAGCATGGCTCACCCCGCAGTTTTGTCGATGCTATTACCAGGAGAATGCCGATGCCCACCGTTGTTGTCGTTGGTTCCCAGTGGGGAGATGAGGGGAAGGGGAAAATCGTCGATCTGTTGACCCGGCACGCTGATTGCGTCGTCCGTTTCCAGGGCGGCAACAATGCCGGGCATACGCTGGTCGTCGATGGGCGCACCTTCATCTTTCATATCATCCCTTCGGGCATTCTTTATCAAGATAAAACCTGCATGATCGGCAACGGCGTCATCATCGACCCGGCCGTGCTTTTGCAGGAGATGGATAGCCTCGCCGCCGATGGCCTGGCGGTACGCCCGGAACGGCTGTTAATCAGCGAAAACGCCCACCTCATCATGCCCTATCACGCGCAGTTGGATAAGGCGAAGGAGGCGGCGCTGGCTTCCGGCCAGAAGATCGGTACCACCGGACGCGGCATTGGCCCGTGCTACATGGATAAGATCGGCCGCAGCGGCATCAAGGCCGGGGATTTGCTTGATTTTTCGCTGTTCAAGGACAAATTGCTGGCCAACCTCGACGAGAAAAATTTCCTTTTCACGCAAAAATATGGGCTGGCCGCCATGGATGGCGACGAGATCGCCGATAACTTCGCCGGCTTCGCCGCCCGCCTCGCGCCCTTCATCGGCAATGTCTCGCTGGCGCTCGATGCGGCCAGACGGCAGGGAAAAAATATCCTGTTCGAGGGGGCGCAGGGCACGCAGCTCGATATCGACCACGGCACCTATCCCTATGTCACTTCGTCGAACACCATCGCCGGCAACGCCTGTAACGGCGCCGGCATCGGCCCGACCCACATCGACGCCGTCATCGGCATCGTCAAAGCCTACACGACGCGGGTCGGCTCCGGCCCCTTTCCCACCGAACTGACCGACGCGGTCGGCGACGCCTTGCAGGCCAAGGGCCAGGAATTCGGCGCCACCACCGGGCGACGCCGGCGCTGCGGCTGGCTCGACGGCGTTGTCTTGCGCGATGCCGTGCGCTTGAACGGCCTGACCGGTTTGGCCCTGACCAAGCTCGATGTCCTCAGCGGCCAGCCGGTGCTGAAGCTGGCCACCTCCTATAGCCTCGGCGGCAAAACGCTTGGCGCCATGCCCTGCAATATCCGCCAGGCCGAAGCGGTGACGCCCAATTACGAATCGCTGCCGGGCTGGCCGGATGAATTGACCGGCATCCGCGAGCTGGCCGCCCTGCCGACGGCGGCGAGAGACTACATCAAAAGAATCGAGGACTTCTGCGGCGTGCCGGCGCAGATCGTATCGCTCGGCCCGGATCGGGCGCAGACCGTTTTATTACGCAATCCATTCGGCGATTGAACCGCCGTTTCACATACCGCGTTTACGGGGAATATATGGCTAGACTCACTGTGGAAGATTGTCTCGAAGTGGTTGGCGACAGCAATCGCTTCAATCTTATTCATCTGGCGGTGCAGCGCATCAAACAGCACCGGCAGGGCGAACCCTACCTGGTCGAGGGCAAGAACAAGGAAGTGGTGATGACGCTGCGCGAGATCGCGAGCGGCAAGGTGACCATGGAAAATATCGACTCCATCGCGACAGTCAGCGACGACGCGCCGCTGACGCAAGAGCCGGTGGCGGTGGCGGAGAATCCGGCCTGAAAGCGTTGGCAGGGGTTTTCGCATGAACGTCGATTACTATGAGGTACTGTCGGTCAGCCGTTCGGCCAACGGCGCCGAAATTAAAAAAGCCTACCGCCGCCTGGCCATGCAGTACCATCCGGACCGCAATCCCGGCGACCGGGAAGCGGAAAGCAAATTCAAGGAATGCACCGAGGCCTACGAGGTGCTCTCCGATGACCAGAAACGCCGGATCTATGACGCCTACGGCCACGAGGGGCTGAAGAACCACGGTTTCCGCCAGACCAGGGCCGAGGATGTCTTTTCCAGCTTCGGCGACATGTTCGGCGAACTCTTCGGTCTCGGCGGGCGGCGCGGACGGCGGCAAGGCCCGGCGCCCGGCAACGATTTGCGGCTCGACTTGCGCATTTCCTTTCTCGACGCCGTGCACGGCGCCGTCCGCGAAGAGGAAATCCAGCGCCGCGAGACATGTCTTACCTGCGAAGGCAGCGGCTGCCGTCCCGGTCACAGCAAAAAGACCTGCCCGACTTGCCAGGGCCGCGGCCAGGTGATCCGCGCCCAGGGGTTTTTCCAGGTCAGCAGCCCGTGTCCGCAGTGCCGTGGCGCCGGACGGATCATCACCGAACCGTGCCAGGATTGCGGCGGCGAAGGCTTGGTCAGGAAACGTATCAAGGTACCGATTCATATCCCCGTTGGCGTCGATAACGGCGCCCGGATGCGGGTGACGGGCAAGGGCGAGGGTAGCCGCGACGGCGGGCCGCCGGGCGATCTCTACATCGTCTTTCATGTCGAGGAACATGAATTCTTCAAGCGGGACGGCGATACCATTTATGCCCGTTTGCCGGTTTCCATGGTCAAGGCGGCGCTGGGCTGTGTCCTCGAAGTGCCGACCGTGCACGGGCCGAGCAAACTGACGGTGCCGGAAGGCAGCCAGTCCGGCGACGTGTTCACGCTGCGCGGTCAGGGCATGCCCCGCCTGCACGGGCGCGGCACCGGCGATATGCGCGTCGAATTGCGGGTGCAGACGCCGACCGGTTTGCGCGAGGAAGAGAAACAACTGCTGCGCGATTTCGAGGCCGCCCACGAGCGCCTGGAAGCCGGCGAGGGGGAAGGCTTTTTCTCGCGCATCCTGAACGAAGTCCTGGGCCGTAAAAAGACCGGCAAAGACGAAGGCGACAAGAAAGCCAAGAATTGATCATGTCACGGACATCCGATTTGACGCACTTCAATGCCTCCGGCCAGGCCATCATGGTCGATGTCGGCGGCAAGGAAAACACGACGCGGCTGGCCCGCGCCGCCGGCCGGGTGCGGCTCGGTGCCCTGGCCTTTGCCAAGGTGCGCGAGGGCACCATCGCCAAAGGCGATGTCTTGGGCGTGGCCAGAATCGCCGGCATCATGGCCGCGAAAAAGGTCGACCAACTCATCCCGCTCGCCCATCCCCTGGCCATCAGCCGCGCCGACATCGACTTCACCTTGTCCGAGGAAGAGCGGGCGGTCGAGATTGTCGCCACCGTCGGCGTCTGCGGCCAGACCGGCGTCGAAATGGAAGCGCTGACGGCGGTGACGGTGGCGGCCCTGACCATTTATGATATGTGCAAGGCGGTGGACAAGGCGATTGTCATCGACGGCATTCGTTTGCTTGAAAAAAGCGGCGGCAAAAGTGGCCACTACCGGCGCCAGGACGAGCAACCGGTACAAGAACGAGAAAGACCATAACAGGGGTTCGTGATGGAAAAAGAAACATTGGAACAATTCCGCAATCAGCTCCTGGCCAAACAGGCCGAGATCGAACAGGCGATGGAGAAGACGCTCGAAGGGATGACCGACCAGAATACCAACAATATCCCCGACCCCAACGACCGCGCCACCATCGAGTCGGACCGCGGCTTCGAGCTGCGCATCCGCGACCGGGAAAAAAAGCTGCTGAAAAAAATCAAGGAGGCCCTGGTCCGCATCGACGACGGTGTCTATGGCATCTGCGCCCACTGCGGCGAGGAAATTGGTGTCAAGCGCCTCGAGGCCAGGCCGGTGACCAACCTCTGTATCGATTGTAAAACCTTGCAGGAAAATAAAGAAAAATCCATGGGACAATAGGGAGGGACGGCCATGCCTGAGCTGCGCAAGGACCCGGTACTCAGCCGCTGGATCATCATTGCCGCCGAGCGGGGGCAGCGTCCCAACGATTTTCTCGTCGAACCGCCTCCTGTGAAAAGCGGCGGTTTCTGTCCGCTCTGCGCCGGCCACGAGCAGACGACGCCGACGGAAGTCTGGGCCTGCCGCTTGGGCGGCGACCAGACCGCGAACGGTCCCGGCTGGCAGGTGCGGGTGGTGCCGAATAAGTATCCGGCCTTGCGCATCGAGGGTAGTCTCGACAAACGCGGCGAAGGCATCTATGATCGTATGAATGGCGTCGGCGCCCATGAAGTCATCATCGAAAGCCCGAACCATGACGATCAGTTCGCCTATCTGCCGCCGGACAAAATTTTTTATGTCCTTCTCGCCTACCGCGAGCGGATCCTCGATTTGCAGAAAGACCCACGCTTCAGCTACGTCATGATTTTCAAAAACCATGGCCGCGCCGCCGGGGCCTCTCTCGAACATTCCCACTCGCAGTTGATCGCTTTGCCGGTCACGCCACAGTTGATCAGCGCCGAGATGGATGGCGCGGCGGCCTATTACCGTTTTCGCGAGCGCTGCATCTTCTGCGATATGATCGCCCAGGAACTTTATCAGGATGTGCGCGTGGTCGGCCAGAACGACGATTTCATCGTCATTTCGCCCTACGCGCCGCGCACGCCTTTTGAGATGTGGGTGCTGCCGAAAGAGCATCAGTCGGGCTACAGACACCAAAGCGACAAAAGCCTGGTCTCGCTTGCGGCGATTCTCTCCGAGACGCTGCGGCGGCTGGACGCCATCATTCCCGGCGTACCCTACAATTTCGTACTGCATACCAGCCCTTTGCGCACCAATTGCACCGACCACTACCACTGGCATCTGGAGATCGTCCCCAAGCTGACTTCCATTGCCGGCTTTGAATGGGGATCGGGATTTTATATCAATCCGATGCCTCCTGAAGAAGCGACCCGGCACATGAAGAACGCCAAGCTGTGATACGGAGGATAGGCGGATGAAAAAAACACTGTTGATCGTTGACGATGAGGCGAGCATCCGGGATATTTATCAGGCCGAATTCGAGGATGCCGGCTACCGCGTGCTGCTGGCCGAAGACGGCGAACAGGCCCTGAAAATCTTCTGGGACGACAAACCGGATCTGGTGATTCTCGACATTCAGATGCCGGGCATGAACGGCCTGGAGGCGCTCAGGCAGATGAAGACCATCGACGCGGCGGTGCCGGTGCTCCTCTATACCGCCTACCCGAACTACATGGAAGACATCGCCTCTTGGGCGTCGGAGGAATACATCATCAAATCCGGCGACCTGACCGGTCTGAAAGAGGCGGCGCGTAGGTATCTGGGGGAATAGGATATGGCGGTGGTATGGAGCAAAGAAACGTTTGGCTCGGTCCTGCGGGAATTTGCCGCCACGCTTCGGCAACAGGTCAGCATGGAGGATGGGCAATGGGCGGTGAAAGGATTCATCGACTGTTTCAGGAACGTGTACACCATATCCACCGATACCAAAATCGTTTCAAAGATACTCGAAATTCACCTGTTCCCGAAAATCCTCGCCTTTGCCGAAGCGCATGATTTTGCCATTGTGCTGGCTGAACATCAAAATTACTATCCGGATATATCGTTCATCGCGAGAAACGATGAATCCATCCGTTTTGCCGTCGATTTGAAAACGACCTACCGTCTCCCGGATAAGCCATGGCTCTGTAATGGATTTACCTTGGGTTCACACGGCCAATACTTTCAAGACCGGGCAAGCGGGAAAAACATTCAATTTCCGTATGGTAGCTACCATGGGCATTTTTGCCTGGGCGTCATTTATGACCGCGCCGCTGGAGCCACCATTGATGAAACCCGCCCCTATCCGCTTGAGAAGCTTCACGCCATTCCCTCGGTCATTACCAACATTCAGTTTTTTGCCGCCGAAAAGTGGCGAATCGCCGGCGATAAAGGCGGTTCCGGCAATACGGCAAATATTGGCAGCATCCAGCGCATCGAGGATATTCTGACCGGAAACGGCATGTTTGTTGGATTGGGAGAGGACTGGTTTGACGATTACTGGATGAATTTTGGTAGAATTACGGTTAAAGATTCTCAAGGAAAAACCAGAAAAATTACCTCTCTTACCGAATTCGTGCGTTATCGTGGCGGTGACCCGTCCCGTATCGTTGCCAGGAACAATCAGCCATGAGCATGGAGCGTACCCTGATCCCCCCAATCAAATGCCAGGGGATAAAAACCAAGCTCGTTGCCTGGATCAAAACGGCCATCCCTGCCAATTTCGCAGGCCGCTGGATTGAACCTTTCATGGGTTCCGGCGTCGTCGCTTTTAACGTCAGGCCGCGCCGCGCTTTGCTGGCGGATAGCAACCCGCACCTGATCAACTTTTATCAGGCAATTGCCGATGGCCGGATAACAGCCGATAAAACGAGAAGCTATCTGAAAAAAGAGGGGGAGGAATTGCTGCGCTCACAGGGAGAACACTATTACGTTATCCGCGAGCGCTTCAACCGGGATGGTGATCCTCTGGATTTCCTTTTCCTCAACCGCGCCGGTTTCAACGGCATGATCCGTTTCAACCGGCATGGAGAATTCAACATCCCCTTTTGCCGTAAGCCGAACCGCTTCGCGCCGGCCTATATTACGAAAATTTGCAATCAAGTGCAGGCGGTGACCGATGTATGCGCTTGGCGGGGCTACGAATTTCGCTGTCAGGATTATAACGAAGTTCTGGCCGAAGCCGGCGCGGGCGATCTTGTCTACTGCGACCCGCCGTATATCGACCGACATACCGATTATTTCAATGGTTGGGATGAGGCTCAGGAATTGCAATTGGGCAAATTGCTTGCCGGCACCAAAGCGAGATTCATCCTTTCCACCTGGCACAGTAATGAGTTCCGTTCGAATCAATTCATCAATTCGATATGGAAAGATTACAACATTATGACCAGAGAACATTTTTACCATGTCGGAGCGAAGGAGGATAACCGCAATCCGATGCTGGAAGCGCTGGTCACAAATTTTGTCGTTTCAGGCGAAGAGAAAAAAATCACGAAAGCGAGGCAATTAACACTGTTTGAAAATCGTCCATTGTGTTAAAGCGAGCGCCGTTTTATGATGAGCGAAAGTGTTAGAAAAATCCACCCATGAAAGACATCCAGAACCAGATCGACCATCGCCGGATTGACATAAGAAAAGTCGGCGTCAAAACCGTCTCTTACCCGATTACGCTGCGCGACAAGGCGAAGAAGGAGCAGAACACCATCGCCACGCTGAACATGTACGTGAACCTGCCGCACCGCTTCAAGGGCACGCACATGAGCCGCTTCATCGAGATACTGAACGAGTTCCACGGCAAGATCGACATCCGCAGCTTCCACCGCATCCTGGAAAAGATGAAAGAGCGGCTCGATGCCGAGGCCTCGCATTTGGAAATGGAATTTCCCTATTTCTTCACCTCGGACGGCGGCGATGGTTCGCTTGCGGTGCGGCAATGCACGGTGACGATGCTCGGCTCCCTCACCGCCAGCAGTGACATCCAGTTCAAGCTGGTACTGCCGATCATCCTGCCGCGTTTCGCTGAGGCCAGCGGCAATTTGCCGCGCCTGGCCGGTCATTGGGGCAGGCTGGAGGCGACGGTGCGCTTCAAGGCTTTTCTTTGGCTTGAAGATTTATTGTCGCATATCGAAAAAGGCATCGAGGCGGAAGTGGCGGCGCTTGCGCCCGGCGACCACAAGGCGCTGTCGGTGGAAGCCCTGGTGACGCGCGTCGGCGAACGCCTGTCATCTTTGCCGGAAGTGGCGCGTTATTCGCTGCTCGTCGAAAATCTCGGCGCCGGTTATTCAACCTTTGCCACCCTGGAATCGACCTGAACAGTATCCCGAACGGCGGCTTGCGTCGGCGCCGTTTTTCATTTTTCCTCTTTTTTCTGGAAGCCGTCATGCCTGACCTGCTGTTTGAAATCGGATGCGAGGAGATTCCCGCCGGCTATATCAAACCGGCTCTTGAGCAGTTGCAAGCCGCCTTTGTCCAGACCATGGCCGAACTGCGCATCGCCTGCGGCACGGTGAAAACCATGGGCACGCCGCGCCGTCTGGCCCTCTTGGCGGCGGATGTCGCCGAACGCCAGGCCGATATGCGCGAGGAACTGCTCGGCCCGGCCAAGGCGGCGGGCGTGGGCGCGGACGGCCAGTTCACCAAGGCGGCGATTGGTTTTGCCCGCTCGAAAAACGCCGATGTCAGCGAACTGCGCGTCGTTGCCACCGCCAAGGGTGAATACCTGCAACTGGCCCGCGAGGTGAAGGGTGAAGACAGCAGACGGCTGTTGCCCGATGTTTTGAGTAAGATCGCCGCCGGCCTATCCTTTCCCAAGTCGATGCGCTGGGGCGCCGGCACCTTGGCCTTTGCCCGGCCGATCCAGTGGCTGGTGGCCCTGTTTGGCGAGGAGGTTTTGCCAGCGCGTTTCGAGGATATCGTCGCCGGCCGCGTCAGCCGTGGCCATCGTTTTCTCGCCGACGGCGAACTGGAGTTGCAATCGCCCGCCGATTATCAGGAGACGCTGCGCCATCATTTTGTTTTGGTCGATATTGCCGAGCGCCGCCAGGCGGTACGGCGCGAGCTTGACGCGGCGGTTGAGGCCGCTGGGTTGGCCAGCCGGGGCAGGGTGGCGGTTGATGAGGAGTTGGTCGATCTCGACACCAATCTCGTCGAGATGCCCTTTGGCGTCTGCGGCCGGTTTGACGAAAAATTCCTCGAACTGCCGCCGCAGGTGTTGATCACCTCGATGCGTGAGCATCAAAAATGCTTTCCCGTGGTTGACGGCAAGGGCAAATTGCTCGCGGCCTTTGTCGCCGTCAACAACACCAGGGTGCATAACGCCGCCGTGACCTGTCGCGGCCACCAGCGGGTGCTGCGGGCGCGCCTGTCGGACGCCCTCTTTTTCTACAACGAAGACCGGAAAATTCCGCTTGATGACTGCCGCGCCCGTTTGTCCGGCATCGTCTTTCAGGCCAAGCTGGGCACGATGCTGGAGAAGACGGCGCGGCTGGAGAAGCTGGCGCGGCTCTTGGCCGAGGCGTTGGCGCCGGCCTCGGCGTCTACCGCCGTTCGCGCGGCGGCATTGTGCAAGGCCGATTTGATGACCAATATGGTCGGCGAATTTCCCAGCCTGCAAGGAACGATGGGCGCGGTCTACGCCCGCTTGGCTGGTGAGCCGGCGGCGGTGGCCGCGGCCATGGAGGAGCATTATCTGCCGCGCCGCGCCGGCGACCAACTGCCGGCGAGCGATGCCGGGGCGATTTTGGGCCTTGCCGACCGCCTCGATAGCCTGGCCGGTTGTTTTGGCATCGGCCAGACGCCGACCGGCGCCACCGATCCCTTCGGTCTGCGCCGCCTGGCTGTGGCGGTGATCAACATCGTCCTTGACAAAAAATACCGTTTTTCGCTGCGAGAAATTATTCAGAAGGCCTTGGCGCTGTACGGCGATAAGGTCGATGGCGCCGCCGCCACCGCCGAGCGTTTGGCGGGTTTTATCCAGGGCCGCTTTGAAAACGATATGGTGGCCAAAGGCTATGACTCGGGCATTGTTCAGGCGGTCACCGCCGCCGCTTTCGACGATGTCGCCGATGCCATGGTCCGGCTCGATGCCTTGAGCGAAATCCGCCAGCAACCGGCCTTTGCCCCCCTGGCCGCCGCCTGCAAGCGGATCCGCAATATCTGCAAAGACAACCGCGACACGGCGGTCGATGCCGGCCTGTTCGACAACCCAGCGGA
>Ga0209629_10002302_pt1 | contig 12885 bp, 10 predicted proteins | sample TergutCu122P5_FD_187286 | JGI IMG/M metagenome (GOLD analysis project Ga0209629, IMG submission 187286) | Cubitermes ugandensis P5 segment gut microbial communities from Kakamega Forest, Kenya - Cu122 P5 (SPAdes) (version 2) | ecosystem: Host-associated > Arthropoda: Insects > Digestive system... | reverse complement strand
ACTGAACGACCGTATACTTGCGGATTTTTTGGAAGTGGACGCGAATATCGTTGTCAATCTCCACGTCCGCAGTATCGACCAAAACGAAGCTATCAAGATGATTAAGCGCAAAATCACCGATATTGATTCCATGAAAATCAATGAACAAAAACGCGCCGTTCGGAGCGGCTACGACATGGACATCATGCCGTCAGACTTGCATACATACGGCGACGAGGCCAAAAATCTTTTGCGTGAATTGCAAAACCGCAACGAAAGAATGTTTTTATTGACCGTGCTTGTGCTGAATATCGGGAACACGAAGCAAAGCCTTGATAACAGCGTCTTTCAAATGTCGGGTATCGCGCAAAAGCATAACTGCACCCTGTCACGGCTGGACTACCAGCAGGAGGCCGGGCTGATGTCGTGTCTGCCGCTGGGAAACAACCAAATCCAAATCCAGCGCGGGCTTACGACAAGCGGCGCGGCGGTGTTTATCCCGTTCATCACCCGCGAACTGTTCCAGAGCGGCGAGGCGTTATACTACGGGCGCAACGCCCTGTCCGGCAATATGATAATGGCCGATAGAAAGCGGTTAAAGAACCCGAACGGCCTCATATTGGGAACCCCCGGCAGCGGTAAATCTTTTGCCGCTAAAAGAGAAATCGTCAACGTGTTTCTAATCACGGACGACGACATCATCATCTGCGACCCGGAAGCCGAGTACGCGCCGCTTGTGGGCGAATTGCAGGGGCAAGTTATCCGCATATCCCAAAACAGCACGGACTTTGTGAATCCTATGGACATCAACCTGAACTACTCCGAGGACGAAAGCCCGGTATCGCTGAAATCCGACTTTATCCTTTCCCTGTGTGAGCTTATTGTCGGCGGGAAAAACGGGCTTGAACCTATCGAAAAGACGGTGATCGACCGCGCCGTGCGGAATGTGTACCGTGACTTTCTCGCGGACGCGGCGCAGAACGGCGGCGAAATGAACCCAGAGAAAATGCCGATACTCGAAGATTTATATAACGAGCTGAAACGGCAGCCGGAGCATGAGGCGCAGCGCGTGGCGACCGCCCTTGAAATCTACGTCCACGGGAGCCTCAACGTCTTTAATCACCGAACCAACGTCAATATCAGTAACCGCATTGTCTGTTTTGATATAAAACAGTTGGGGAAACAGCTTAAAAAGCTGGGTATGCTCATTATCCAAGACCAGGTTTGGAACCGTGTTACGGAAAACCGGGCGGCGAAAAAGACCACGCGCTACTACATGGACGAGTTTCATTTGCTTTTCAAAGAAGCGCAGACGGCGGCCTATTCCGGCGAAATTTACAAGCGTTTCCGCAAGTGGGGCGGCGTTCCGACGGGCGTGACCCAAAACGTCAAGGAGCTTTTGCAGAGCGTTGAAATTCAGAATGTCCTTGAAAATTCTGACTTCGTGCTGCTGCTGAACCAAGCGGCGGGCGACCGGGAAATCCTCGAAAAGCAGTTGAACATCTCGCCAAAGCAAATGGCCTACGTCACCCATTCCGAGGCGGGCGAGGGGCTTATCATCTACGGGAGCGTCATATTGCCATTCGTCGATAAATTCCCGACCGATTCACTCCTGTACAAGATAATGTCAACCCGGTTAGCGGAAAGCGTGTCGTAATGCGTATTTTAACCGATTGGAGGTGATGAACCATAAAACAGCTAAAAACACCCGGAAAAATCGTACAGAAGATAAGCCGGGACGGGCTGGTAGAACAGAACATGACAACGGGCGAAACGGTGAATATCAGCGAACGGGAGCCGGACGCGCCCGCAGCCGGAGCCGCGCAGAACCCCGGCAGTGTCGGCGGCGCGGTTGACCGGGTAAAAGCGGAACACCGGGCGAAAGTCAAGAAAAACGCCGTCAGAAAGGCAAACGACGCAATCCGGGCGCGGCAAAAGGGCGAATCCTCACGCTTGCAGTTTACCAAAGAGGAACGCGCCGACCCCGCGCTGTCAAAGTCAATCGGCAAAGCCGACAAAGCCGCTGACCGTCTGGACAAAGCCAACGCGAAAATCCCCACAAGGAAAAAATCACCGCGCAGCGCGTTTTTGACGAGCCGACAGGCAAGACAAAGACGCGCCTTTCTTTTAGGGAAACGGAGAGGCCGCCCAACGGCAAGCTGATGTACGGGGCGGGCGGCGCGGCGGCGGTGGTAAACCGTCCGGCGCGTGAAACGTCCCTTGCCGTTCACCGGGAAATCAGCAAGGCCGAGGGCGACAATTCCGGCGTGGAGGCGGCGCACAAATCCCAGCGGGCGGCCACGGGCGCGGCCTCCAAAGTGCGGGACGGGTACAGGAGCATGAAATTCAAACCCTACCGGGCGGCGGCCACAGCGGAAAAACAGGCGGCAAAGGCCAACGTGAACGCGCTTTATCAAAAGGCATTAAAAAACAGGCCGGACATTGCGAACGCCAGCGGAGCGAAAGGAGCCGTACAAAAGGCGTTTATGAAGCGAAAAATCAAGCGTGATTACGCAAAAGCCTTTCGGCAGGGAAACATACAGTCCATGCAGAAAAAGGCGGCCACAGCGAAGAAAACAGCGGAAAAAGCCACCAAATCCGTACAGAAAACCGTTGCCTTTGTCGCCCGTCACTGGAAAGCGTTGTTGATTATCGGGGCGGCTATTCTCCTGTTCGTGCTGCTGTTCGCCGGGCTGTCCTCTTGCGCGTCTATGTTTTCGGGCGGCGGGACAACCATTATCGCCACTTCCTACACCGCAGACGACGCGGACATTTTGGGGACGGACGCGGCCTATTCCGCGCTGGAAGCGCAATTACAGGCGAAAATCAACAACACGCCGAGCAGTTACCCCGGCTACGACGAGTACAGATATTCCCTTGACGAGTTCGGAGTGCGCCCGTAAGGGCTTATTAGAAATCTGCCAGTAGCGGGGCAGTAGGTTAGATATGGAATGACCTATTATCATCCGACTTATCCGAAAGGGAAACCGGACGGGGAGTGCAGCATGTCGGAAAAAGTGCTATTCAGCCAATCATCAGGCTGTGAACGGGCATCGAGATAAAACGTTTTGTACGAGGATAAAAGTTGGATTACCTGAACGATAGCCAGAGGGGTTTTATCGTCAACCTTGACGGAACTGATGATTACTTACGTCAAGCGGCGGAGAGTACACGCGGAGTTAGCCGAAGCGCGTGTACACCATATCTCTCCACCGACCAGCCGTGATAAACGGAAAATGGCGAAAGTCGTATCCGACAACAAAACGCGCTTGTTCTAATAAGTCTAAACGGGGATAACCTAACCCGAAACGCTTGCCATTATACTTCTATGTTATATAGCAAGCTATGACGCAGGTCTGAATATTCGGTATTCGGTAGTTTTGCTTACGCAAAACCGCGCTTACGCGCGCCGCATATCTTTGCGGTACCAGGTTACGGAGTACCCGTAGTAGTCTGAGGACGGGAAAGCCGTCCACATGGCGAAGGGGGAACGTTTATCCTTCAAAATAATACAGGAAAGGTGCGTGAGGCACTTGTGAGAAGTCCCAACGTTATTTTGGAAAATCTACAGAACCACGCTAAAGCGGAAGATTATCAGTATGAAAGGTTATATAGAAATTTATATAACCCTGATTTCTATCTGCAAGCGTATCAGAACATCTATGCTAACAAAGGGTCTAATGACGCCCGGCATAAATGGGATGACACTCGACGGCTTCGGCGACCGAAGGGTTGATAAACTCATTGAGAGCCTGAAAGACCACAGCTATCAGCCGGCATCAGTTAAAAGGGTTTATATACCGAAGAAGAACGGCAAAATGCGCCCTCTCGGTATTGCGTCCTCTGACGACAAGCTGGTGCAGGAGATAATCAGAATGGTACTTGAAAGTATTTATGAGCCGACATTCTCAAATCTATCTCATGGCTTTCGGGCAAAACGAAGCTGTCACACGGCACTGTTACAGATACAGCACAACTTCACAGGCGTAAAATGGTTTGTCGAGGGCGATATCAAAGCATACTTCGACACAATAGACCATCACATCCTGATGGACATTCTGCGCAGGCGTATCAAAGACGAAGCGTTCCTTGAACTGATATGGAAATTCCTCAGAGCCGGATATCTCGAAAAATGGGAGTATAACGCGACCTATTCGGGAGTGGCCCAGGGTTCGGGCTTCAGTCCGATTCTAGCCAATATTTATCTTAACGAGCTGGATAAATATATGGAGGATTATATCCAGAGTTTTAAGCGAGGAATATATCGGGCGTGGGGAAAAGCATATGGCAGGATACACGGGAATTATCAGCGTTATAATAACAAGTTGAAAATAACATGGAATTCCCTGTCAGATGCGGAAAAGAAAACGGCCCTTAAAGAAAAGAAACGGCTCCGCAAGGAATTTCTTAGTGTCCCGGCCAGCGACCCTATGGATGAAAATTATAGGCGGCTGCAATACACGAGATACGCTGATGATTTTATAATCGGCGTAATCGGAAGCCATGAGGACGCAGAGAAAATCAAAACGGATATAAAAGCCTTTCTCGCGGACAAGCTCAAACTTGAGCTGTCAGACGATAAAACGCTTGTAACCAGCGGAAAGGATAAAGCCCGTTTTCTGAGTTATGACATCACCGTATGTAAAGATACGTCCACCAAGAAAACATCACGGGGTCAAAGCCGAAGTTATTACGACAAAATAAAGCTGTATGTTCCCAAGGAAAAATGGTTTGGTAAGCTATTACAGTACGATGTGCTTAAAATCATCAGCGCTTCGGGCGAGTGTGAGAGATGGATGCCGTTGCAGCGCGACGAATATATTGAGAAGGCAGAATGCGATAGGGTCGCATATCGGGCTGATAACTTGAAAACAGGCAGATCCGTCGCACTCGGCCACAGGCCAGACAAATTGCCGATTGACAAATATCCCGACGTGGCTTCGCGTATGGGCGTGTGCGCCGCGGGAGATAAGTGGATACTTGCGGATTCGGAACCCGGAGAGTTTCTTAAACAGGCGAGGCTGGAAGACATATTAAGGATAGCTTTTGAAAAAATCCTTCCTAAGCACGGCTTCGCCCCAAGAGGAAAGCAAATCGAACTGGCCCAGGAGATTTTGGAATCTTTCTGTCGGCTGGACGTATCTCTGGCGGAGGCCGAAGTTGGTACTGGCAAGACGCTGGCTTATCTGCTTCCCGCCGTACTTGCCCGACGCAGCAAGGTAAACGGAAATAAAATCAATACTATATTAGAAGACGGCAGTCAGGCTCCCATTGTCATCGCCACTTCCAGCATCGCGCTCCAGCGGGCCATAGAGCAGGAATATATTCCCGCCTTATCAAAAATTCTTCTGGAGCATGGTGTTATCAAAACACCCCTGACACGGGTATTGCGAAAGGGCAAAGGTCATTATCTTTGCGAGAAGCGGCTTTCTCATTACCGTTCCTTTGCGGATGCTGAGACAAAAAAGATACTGGAGCCGCTGGTAACGGGAGGTATTGCAGATTTAGCCACCGCAAAGAATCTGACCCCGTACATAAAAAGATCCATCTGCGTGGTCGACCGCTGTGGACAGGACTGTCCCAAATACGGAGCCTGCCGTTATATGCGCCATATGCGCGAAGCTAAGCGCGGCGGGTACGATTTTCAGGTCTGCAATCACAATTACTTTCTTGCCGACATATTGCGCCGGGCCCAGGGGAAACGGCCTCTGATTCCGGACTATCAGGCTGTTATCATAGACGAAGCTCATAAATTCCTGGACGCGGCTCGGTCCATGTACGGCTGTTCTCTATCGCTTTCGGAGTTTATAAACATTGTCAGGGATTTGCGTGAGTTCACATTTGCTCCCGGAATTCCGACTGCGGATATTCGTCAGGAACTTGACAAGGTTACGCCCAGAGCGGGACTCTTGTTTCAGTTTCTGAATAAAGAGGTTCCCGTCAGCGACGACGAGGACGAGAGCGCCGAGCGGTATGCCACCAAGATACGTGAACGGACTGAAAAGCTCATACGGGCGCTGAATGAAAGTATAGACAGCTTGTATGAGTTGCTGAAAGCTAAACCGGTCCTCATAAAATATGAAACCCGGAAGAAAGAAATCCTTTGGGTACTCGAGCGTATCTCAAACAGTTTGGGTATGTTTTCCAAGCACAATGATTTGGTCTATTGGCTGGAGGAACCGGCGCAGCCGTGTACTGAGCAGTTGCAAGTTAACGCCCTGACACGAGATATTAGGTTTCCTATTTTAAATGGCATACCGAAAAACCTCGGAGAGCTGCTATATCAAGACATATGGAGCCAAAAGGTCCCCATCATCCTGACTTCCGGTACAATGTCGGCGGCAGGAAGTTTTGAGCATATCAAAAGAAAAATGGGACTTGACCTGCTTCCCAAAAAGCGACTGACCGAAACATCAAAGCCTTCGCCATTTAATCACAGGGAGAACGCACTTTTGTACATAAGCGAGTCCACACCATTCCCTGACAATACCGACCAGAGCTACATCGAGGCGGTCACGGACGAGGTTGAAAAACTGATTACCGCTTCCCACGGCCACGCAGCGGTCCTGTTCACGTCTTATAAGGCGATGGATATGGTATACGAGCGGATTACGGCTCGGAAGCTGGATTATCCTTTATTCCGCTTGGATCGGGGCGGCGCGGCTGCCATAGAACGGTTTAAGAACAGCGGCAACGGAGTTCTGTTCGCGTCAGGCGCGCTGTGGGAAGGGATCGACATCCCCGGCGATATCCTATCCATGCTCATCATCGTTCGGCTGCCTTTTGCGGTGCCCGACCCAGTGAGCGAGTGGGAGCGGACGCTTTATGACAACATGGATGAATATAAAGCTATGGTAGTTGTGCCCGAGATGCTCATCAAACTCAAACAGGGCTTCGGCCGGCTAATCCGCACGATTTCCGATACCGGCGTCGTGGCGATCCTCGATTTCCGCGCCAGTACGCGCGGGACTTACCGCACAAAGATACTGGACGCGCTGCCGCTGTGCAGGGCCACATCCAGCGTCGCGGTTGTGGGTTTATTCATACAGAACAAAAAAACACCCGCATATTTTAAGAACGGGTTGGACTTATTGTAGAATGGGTTGGACTTATTGTAGCAAATCAAAGGATTTGCTTCAAAAAAAGAGATAGGAGGGGTATATGGAATCTGTTATCCAAAAAATTCGGCAAGCCCGTGAAAATGAAAACAAAAAGCAGCCTGAACCCAATGCCAATGCCAATGAGATCATTATCGATGGATGCCATGTCAAGATGCGCTTTTCCCCTATCGGTGACAGCAAAATAATGCCGACCATACAGTCCATGCTCATATCCGCGTATTTCGATACCGCGCTTGCCTCAGCGAACCGGGGTGAATCGGCATGAGCGAGAGGAAACGTGTGTTTTGCTTATACCGTGTTTCTACGACTGGGCAGCTTGACAAACGGACACGGGAGAACGAAAAAGACGACATCCCCATGCAGAAGTGCGCCTGCGAAGAATTCTGCGACAGGATGGGCTGGGAGATCGTCGATTCACGCTCGGAAAAAGGTGTTTCCGGATTTAAAGTGTCCGCCAATGACCGCGACGCTATTATTGATATTAGGGAAGCCGCCGCAAAGAAGAAGTTTGACGTTCTTCTCGTCTATATGTTTGACAGGCTTGGCAGAAAAGAGGATGAGACGCCCTTCATTGTCCAGTGGTTTATCAACAACGGGATCGAGGTCTGGAGCGCGATAGAAGGGCAGCAGAAGATTGAGCAGCACGTTGACAAACTGCTCAACTACATCCGGTTCTGGCAAGCGCAGGGCGAGAGCGAAAAGACCTCTATCCGCGTTAAAACAGCCCAGGCGCAAATGATACGGGACGGTCGTTTCCGCGGCGGAACGGTTCCGTTTGGCTATAAGCTGGAGAACAATGGGCGCGTCAGTAAAAAAGGTTTCCCTCTCGGCGATCTTGCGGTCAATGAACCGGAAGCCGCGATTGTCCGGACCATTTTCGACCGGTATGTCAATCACGGGTACGGTACACAGCGTATCTGCGGATATCTGGCGGAAAACGGCATGACCCCAAGGGCAGGCGGGCGTTTTATAAACACGACAGTTCAAAACATAATCAAGCGTCCCATTTACATTGGTATATTATCGGGTGGCGGCGTCCAGTCGGATATCATGCCGGAACTGCAAATCGTTTCGCCGGAAATTTTTGAGAAAGCGCGGCAAATCGCCGCGGAGCGTTCAAACGATTTCGAGGAGCGCCGTATCCCGCTCAACACGAAAGGAAACGCGCTGTTGTCCGGCAATGTTTTTTGCGGGCATTGCAACGCCCGTCTTACATTAACCACCAACGGTAAAAAATATCAGCGTAAAGACGGTGAAGTGACGGTTATTCCCAAAACCCGGTACGTCTGCTACAATAAGACGCGGCATCCTGAAAAGTGCGACGGGCAAACCGGGTATACCACTTCCAAACTCGACAGTGTCGTTGAGAAGGCCGTGTTGTCTATTTTCTCGCGGATAAAAGAAAAACCCGGAGAACAGGTTATTGCCGCGCAGTTTGAGGAACGCATCGCCGGAATCAAAATAAACCTTGTACAGGCGAAGGCGGCTTTAAATAGCGAGCTTCATGTTCTGTCTATGTTAGAAGATGAATTGTTGAAGGTAATTCAAGGGACGAGCGCCCTTAAACCGGAAATGCTCAACAAAAAACACGACGAGGCCGAACGCTCTGTCGCCGAAAAATCGGGAATCGTCAACGCCCTTGAACAGGAACTTGAAAACAGCAACGACATGATGCGTCAGGTCACACAGCAATATAACGACGTTTTGACTTGGGCTGATATGTACGTCGATAGCGCGATGGACGTGAAAAAGATGATCGTCGCGCAATTGATCAGCGCGGTTCGGGTCTCGGCTGATTATAAGATAGAGATCGATTTCAAAATCAGCGAACGACAGCTTGGGTTGGAGCAGGAGCGGGAACATGAGATAACTAAAGCTCCGAGGCCCAAAAAACACAGGAGTGAGCATGAATTATAAAGTATTTGTGGGGGATAAAGCGCGTCCGGTAGAAATTTTGTCTAACAGGCCAGATCACTCTCATGAACCGCTGTTTTCAGCGAAAGAAAAAGTCTTGAAAACGCAGTGTTTTCAAGGCTTTGTGATGGAGACAAGGGGGATCGAACCCCTGACCTCTTGAATGCCATTCAAGCCAAAAAGCCTGAAAAGGCGGTATTTTTCAGGCTTTTTGTTAGTTTATAGCTAACATACGCTGACCGCTGATTTTGGGTTAATGGAGTAACGAGGGTAATTATCACGATATCGGATTATGCTTGGGATCAAAAAAGAATTTGACATTATATCACTATAGTGATATAATGCGGTATAGGAGGGTACGTGTATGTCTGAAATAACCCTATACCACGGCTCTACAAAAATTATTCAATACCCTGCATTCGGTGAAGGAAACCGCCGTAACGATTACGGTCTTGGTTTTTATTGTACGGAAGATATTGAGCTCGCCAAGGAATGGGCTTGCAGCAGTAAAATCGGTGGATTCGCGAATGTTTACTCGCTTGATATTACCGGGCTTAATATTTTACATCTTGACACACCCGAATATGGAATACTTGACTGGCTCGCCATCTTGGTGAATAACCGCATATTTTCCATTGATGCGCCTATTGCAGCAGAGGGCAAAGAGTATCTCTCGACTCATTTTTTACCGGATATCAGTGGTTTTGATGCCATTCGAGGATATCGCGCGGACGATTCATACTTTACTTTCGCAATAGATTTTCTAAGCAATACAATTTCACTGGGCCAGCTTAGCCGCGCAATGCGTCTCGGTTCCTTGGGAGTACAATTTGTATTGAAGAGTCGAAAGGCGTTTGAGACAATCCGATTTGTCCGCAATGAACCTGCCGATGGTGAAATTTATTTTGTGAGAAGATGTGACCGCGATAGACAGGCCCGTGAACAATATTTGAATTGGGAACGTAAATCCATTCGGCGGAGCGGCGAGTTATTCATGCTTGATATTTTGCGGGAGGAGATGAAGCATGGTGATGCGCGCATACAAAGAATTCTATCTTAACAATGCCGCGAAAAACTTTGGCAGTATGATGGATTACGCCGTTAATGACTGTAAGGTAGAGGGCGGGTTGTTTCTTCAAATGTTTATTGCATCCGGATTAGCTCAACAGTTCGGCCGTGGTAATCCAAAAGTCATTGCAGGAATGAGCGGCGTTGAGCTTGCAATGAAAGCGATTGAAGCCGTGACTGATGTTCAACCGGTCGCGGAGCCATCGGAGCGGGACTATCGCACGCAGGAATACTGGGCAGGTTGGGCGCTGGCGCAATACCAATGGCATACTGCGATGAGTTTTTCCACTATCCTTCGTTTTCTGCCTTTCGATGACATTATTCGAATGTATCCAACTCTGCACGAAGCAGATATTTCAAAATTTTGCGCTACCGCAGACGAGATACACTCCCGTGACTTTCCGCAAACAAACCTTAAGCGTATCCGGGAAGCTGCCGGGCTATCACAATCGCTGCTTGCGGAACAGGCGGAAGTATCCTTGCGTTCTATCCAGATGTACGAGCAGCGAAATAAAGACATTAACAAAGCACACGCCATAACCTTGGCGAAGATCGCGCGCGTTTTGAGTTGTGATCTGGAAGATTTATTGGAAAGCGAGTCTTCCATTTACGATGTGCGCGATTAAGTTTGAAACCGGAGGTTGTATTTCTCTCTCATGCTATAATTTCAACCATGTCCTTGCATACACAAGGACAAATTGTTGATTTTATGAGGAGAGAGAAAACATGGCTAAAGAAAAACGCGGAAGGTTAAGGCGGTTCAACGGTACAGGAAGCGTATATATGCTTTCCGGACGAAGGGCAAGACCTTGGGTGGCAAGGATTATTGTGGGAAAAGATAATGTCGGTAAAAACATCTACCTCTTTACATTTCACAAAAGCAGTATTGAAGCTGCCTTGGCCATTCAGGATATGCAAAGAGGAATTCTTGAAACTCCCAAATCAAAAGCTACGGTCGCAAGTATATGGGAACAGTTCAAAACAGCAAGATACCCTAAGTTGACCGAGACGACGAAAAAAGGCTATGATTTATCTTACGCTCGTTGGGCAGGATAAACTTACAAATGTCGATTTAAGATGTTAAATCCTGGCGAATAATGGGCGCGAAAAACCTTGCAATCCTTCGTTGTTTTCTGTACACTAATGGAAATTAAAGGAGGAGATCCTAATGCCCAGAAAAGCTAAGCAGTTCGACCAAATAAGGCAAATATTCAGCGAGCATGAATTGGCGGACTTTGAAAACACCGACATCGTTGTTCTGGAGGAACTGGCGGAAGAAGTTTCAGAAATCAGCGATCCCAGAGATGAATCTTATATCAAGCATAAATTGGGAGATATAATAATGATTGTGTTTTTGTCGGTATTGGGAGGAGCGAATGAATGGGAAGAGATTGAAATCTTCGCTAAAGAAAAGGAACGCTGGTTCAGGAAATTCCTCGAATTGCCCCATGGGATACCAACGGATGACACTCTTCGTCTGGTAATCTCGAAAATTAACGTTAACTTTGTTTACAGTATTGTACTGGGTCTCTTAATTAAGAAGTTTGACGCAATATTACAAACATGGATAGAACCTGACGCGCAGGATGAGGCGGATGTTGTTTCTCTCGACGGCAAGGAGAGCCGCGGCTCAAAGCGCAAAGAAGCTGTCCGCGAAGAGATAAAACCGCTCAATACACTCAACGCGTATTCGAGTAATATGGGGATTTGCCTTGATCAGGAGTTTATCGACGATAAAACGAATGAAATCCCGGCTATGCCGGTATTGCTGAAGCGGTTGGATATCGAGGGCGCGGTCGTGACCTGCGACGCTTTAAATACGCAAACGGCGACAGCGGAAGCGGTTGTCAAGGGACATGGCAATTACGTTATGGCGCTTAAAGGCAATCACAGGAACCTTTTGGATGACACGGCGGACTACTTTGATGAAGAAACAAGAGCGGAATTCATTCGAAAGGAGAAAGAAGCCGAAAAAGCCGGACAAGCGCCCACCCGATATGTTCGGACGACCGAAAAGGAACACAGCTCGATCGTGACAAGGGAATATTTTCTGGAAACCGATATCAGTTGGCTTTACGGACGGGAAGCATGGGCCGGCCTAAAGTCTATTGGGATGGTGCACAAAACGATAAAGCCGCTTAATCCCAATCTGCCTGAGAGATATGAGGATCGGTACTACATAAACAGCGTGACGAACGTCCGCGATTTCGCCCGCGCCGCCAGATGTCACTGGGGGGTTGAGAACAGCCTGCATTGGCAACTGGACTACACGTTTAGGGATGACCATAACAATACGACGAGAAGCAGCGGCGCGGAAGGCCTGCAAATTTTCAAGAAGCTTGCATTAGCGCTGCTGAAGTTCGCTCAAGCTGTGTATCCCAAAAGGACAAGCCTTAAAAACATTCGCTTCCGCCTGACGCTTTCGTTTGACAGGGAAATTGAAAGAATATTTACCGCTTTTGATGTACGGCAGATAGCTTGATTGGATGATCGAGAGTTATGCACAATTTGTCGGACGATTTAGCTGAAACCTCGATAATTTTCGATGTTATATAACATTCTTCTATATTAAAATCCAGTAGGCGAACCATGCCCTTTTATAAGTTTGACCTGCTCGTTGGGTAATCCTGCATGATCGGGAAATTGTAAGTCTCAGGACAAGCGACTTACAGAAAGTAATAAATTCCGAAAGCAAGATGTCTTATTTGTTAGCGCTTTCACACAGCGCGCAGCAATAGCCGCCCCAAGTCGCGCGCCAACAGCCGGAATCCGCGCGCACTCCCGTTCAGAAGAAATCCGAATG
>Ga0209629_10002301_pt1 | contig 12887 bp, 8 predicted proteins | sample TergutCu122P5_FD_187286 | JGI IMG/M metagenome (GOLD analysis project Ga0209629, IMG submission 187286) | Cubitermes ugandensis P5 segment gut microbial communities from Kakamega Forest, Kenya - Cu122 P5 (SPAdes) (version 2) | ecosystem: Host-associated > Arthropoda: Insects > Digestive system >... | reverse complement strand
AAAAATATTAGTAATCAATTAAATGTTAGTCCAATAGACACACATAAAAAATGTAAAGAATTGAAAAAATTTATTGCTTTACAAACACATTTTTTCTTCTTATTGTTGACAGCCACTTTGTATTATGGAATAGCATTTATCTTTTCCGATTTTTATACTATTCCAAGTAATGGCATAAAAGACATTTGTGTACTTGCATGTCAATGGATGCTTGTTTGCGTAGCTACATGTGGATTATTATATCTTTTAGCGATTAATAAATATATCTGGATGATTGTTTTTCCGCTCCTTACACTCTTATGCTCAATTCTTGCTTATTTTCGATACACGGCCAATATTGTTTTTTCTACAATGATACTGGATGCAACGCTCCACAATGATTTACGAACAAGCCTTGATTTAATCACACCCCAATTGATTATTTTTGTTACATGCAACTTGTTCATTTCACTCATTGGAGTATGGTATCGTTTTAAATATGCTAAAATATTGAATAAAAATGTTTTCTTCCATCTATTAATTGCAATTATTCTGTTATTCCCTTTAATAACTTCAGCAACAAAAAGACCTGTCCAGAATCGAATGCCAATGAATCTGTTTTTTGTATCTAAAACCTATTTTGAAGAACAAACCATTATAGCTGTAAACCGGTTATCTTTTGTTGATCCTGATATGAAGTGTTCGAATGACAGCCTTATTGTTGTTTTTGTAATTGGAGAATCCCTGCGAGCCGACCATTTGGGTCTGAACGGGTATTTACGCAATACTACACCTTTGCTGGAGCATGATAGTGTTATATCCCTGCCTCATATTTTCTCTGAATATACATATACCAATGCCAGTTTGCCACACATCCTTACAAGAGCAGACAGTGCTCATACCGAACGGGCATATACCGAAAATTCGTTTATCTCCATTTTTAAACAATGTCATTTTGAAACATGGTGGATTACGAATCAAGAGGCTGAATCCGGCTATGTCTATTTTATTAACGAGTGTGACAGTGTAAAATATGCTAATAAAGGCAAACTGTCATATAATTTTGATAGATGGACTGACAGTGATTTACTTCCCTACATTGATGAAGCTCTGCTGTCCAAGCCATCTAAAAAATTATTAATAATACATACAATAGGCTCTCACTGGTATTATAATTCACATTATACAGATGATTTTCAAAAGTTTAATCCAATAACTAAAAGTAAGGTAGTTTCCAGCAACACTCCTGAGCAAATGATTAATTCTTATGATAATACAGTATTATATACAGACGCTTTTCTACATTCTCTTATCACCCGCTTAAAAGATAAAAATGTCATCCTGATGTATCTTTCGGATCATGGGGAAACATTAGGGGAAAATGGATTGTGGTTGCATGCATTAGCAGGAAATTCAAATAAAAATCCGGCATGTTTTGTATGGATGTCCGATTTTTACAAAAAAAGGAATGCCCAAAAGGTCGAAATGTTAACAAAAAATGCTACGAAGCATTACCGATCAGATTTTTTGTTTCACAGTATATTGGATGCGGCAACTATAGATACAAAATATAAAGAATTATCATTAAGCATTTTCAATTGAATTGGATAGCGATTTCTAAAATATGAACAATAGTGAACACATACGATATATTTGGGTAGATTATGCAAAGACAATAGGCATTTTTTTAGTGATACTTGCACATACTCAACTTACTCCGTCTGTTCAACGAACAATTTATGTGTGTCACATGCCATTATTCTTCTTCTTATCCGGCTTTTTGTTTTCATACGATAAATATCCTGATTATAAACAATTTGTGGTTAAACGTGCTCGACAACTATTATTGCCTTATTTAACATTTAATGTGATTGGATATTTATTTTGGCTTCTTATCAGGAGACATTTTGGAGAAATTCCGTCTGATAGTGAATGGTACACACCTTTTTATGGCATGCTGTATGGAGCTGCCAATCATAATTGGCTTATTCATAATGTACCATTATGGTTTTTGCCATCATTGTTTTGTGTGGAAAATTTATATTATTTATTATTTAAAAACAAATATAAGCTGTTAATCGTAACAGGAATTTCTTTATTAGGGTTTGTTGAATATACCCTAAATCCCACCCGTATTATGCCGTTTGGAATCAATATTGCTATTACGGCTCTTGTGTTTTATGCCGCCGCTGCTCTATTAAGGAGACTAATTATTCAAAAAGAGAATTGGCTTGATAGTTGGATGTTTGCAGCGCTTATTGCTTCTACAATTATTGTCTGGTTCATATCTGAAATGAATGGCAAAATCAGCATGCATAAGCATATCTATAACAATTATTGGTTGTTTTTGTCTGGCGCTTTTTCAGGCATTCTTGCTATATTGCTATTTACTAATATGTTAGCAAATAAAATGGGACAATATGTGTTTATTCAATATATATCCAATAATACAATAATCATATTGGGTACTCATTTGTTGTTATTTGTTCCAATAAAAGCTATTGCTATCTTTATGTTTAATGTTCCTAAAGAGGCGTTTGTAAATACATTTTTACCTAATGTAATCATTAGCATTGTTAATTTATTTTTATGTCTTTTTATCATTTATATATTCCACCATTATCTCTATTGGAGCATTGGTAGAAAACGTTTAATCAATTAATTACAAATTACTATGACAAAAGATTTTAATGCACTCTTTAGCCAATATAACTGCGCTCTTGATGATGCGCAGATGAGTAGAAAAGTGTCGGAATTACTTGCGGAAAAAGCGCTGTCCAACAAGACAAAAGATGTTTACAGACAATGTTTCAGTCAGATTGACTTGACTTCTTTAAATACGACCGATTCTGTCGGAGTAATCGAGAAAATGGTTGAGAAAGTAAATCAGTTTGATAAAGAATTTCCTGATATGCCTTCTGTGGCAGCAATTTGCATCTATCCGTGTTTTGCAGGTACCGTAAAAAATGCTCTGCAAAAACCGTTGGGTATTGCCGCCGTTTCTGCCGGATTTCCCTCATCGCAAACATTTATCGAAGTGAAAATTGCAGAAACGTCAATGGCTGTAGCGAGTGGAGCATCAGAAATTGATGTGGTTATTTCCGTTGGAACCTTTTTAGCCGGCGAGTATGAAACGGTATTTGACGAGTTGACAGAATTAAAAGCAGCTTGCCGTGGCGCTCATTTCAAAGTAATTTTAGAGACTGGAGCGCTTGCTTCTGCCAAGGCAATTAAAAAAGCTGCTATTTTGGCAATGGCTGCAGGCGCCGATTTTATCAAAACATCCACCGGAAAGTTGACTCCCGCTGCAACCCCCGAAGCGGCTTATGTGATGTGCGGAGCAATTAAGGAATTTTATGATAAAACAGGAACAAAAGTAGGGTTTAAGCCTGCCGGCGGCATATCGACCACTGAAGAAGCTGTAAACTATTATACCATCGTCAAAGAACTGCTGGGCAACGAATGGCTCACCAACACACTGTTCCGATTTGGGGCAAGCCGTCTTGCAAACAGCTTATTGTCGGATATTTATGATAAAAAAGTAACCTATTTTTAAGCGTATGATTCAGGTTCAAGAGATAACAAAAAATTTTGGAAATTTGCAGGTATTGAAAGGGGTAAATTTTCAAGTTCAGAAAGGAGAAATTGTGGCTATTGTGGGTCCAAGCGGAGCAGGAAAAACCACATTGTTGCAGATAATGGGGACGTTAGATCGTCCAAATTCCGGCAACATCAGAATGGATAACGTTGATCTTTTTACGCTTTCGCAAAAGCAATTGGCTACATTCCGCAATAAAAATATCGGATTTGTGTTTCAGTTTCATCAACTGTTGCCTGAATTTTCAGCGCTCGAAAATGTGATGTTGCCGGCTTTAATTGCAAAACGAAATTATAAAGAAGCTGAAAACGAAGCTAAAGAATTGCTTCATTTTCTGAACCTTCCCGATAGAATGGAGCATAAGCCGAATGAACTGTCGGGAGGCGAGAAGCAGCGCGTGGCAGTAGCGCGATCGCTGATTAACAAACCTGCCGTCATTCTGGCTGATGAACCTTCGGGCAGCCTCGATTCCAAAAATAAGGAGGAGCTTCACCGGCTGTTTTTCGATGTGCGCGACCGTTTTAACCTGACTATTGTCATTGTAACGCACGATAAAGAGTTATCGGCTCTTTCAGACCGCATCATCACCATGAATGACGGAGTGGTGCTGGAATAAAAAAACAGCAACACATTAATGGCGGCAATACTCTTTAATGATATGAAAGTTTAATTCTTAATTCTTAATTAGTTATGTGGTGGGTATATGCTTTATTATCGGCATTTTTTGCAGCTCTTACTGCCATTCTGGCAAAAGTTGGCATCAAAGGTGTAAACTCCGATTTGGCAACAGCTATCCGCACTGTTGTAATCCTGCTGATTGCGTGGATGATTGTTTTTGCACGTAAAGAGCTGGACGGCATATCGTCCCTGACAAAGACCAATATCATTTTTCTTGTCCTTTCGGGGATAGCGACCGGATTTTCGTGGATATTCTACTTCAAGGCATTACAACTGGGAAAAGTATCGCAAGTAGCTCCTATCGACAAGTTAAGTGTTGCATTGGCGGTACTTTTTTCCATTCTGTTCTTGAACGAAGTTGTTACATGGAAAATCCTTGTCGGCGCTGCCATGATTGTTGGCGGTTCGTTAATCCTTATCCTGTAATTGTATCAGAATTTATCTCTCATACTCGTCCCACACTTTCGTAGCATCGGCATTGATAGTAAGTTTCTGATTACCAACTCTTACGGTAAATGTTCCTTCTTCCAGCCGCCACTTATTGTCCTGTCCCATAAATGCCAACCGCGAAGCCGGTACTTTCAACGTTACCGTTTTCACTTCTCCCGGCGCCAGCAACACTTTATCGAAAGCGCGTAACCGTCTGTTATCCGGCGTTAACGAAGCTACATCATCAGAGATAAACAGCAACACCGATTCTTTTCCTGTTACCTGTCCGCTGTTTCTCACCGTTACGGAAAACTCAAGCTGGTCATTAGCAGTGAAATGCGTCTTATTCACCTTCAAATTGGAATAGTCGAACGTGGTGTAACTCAACCCATAACCAAACGGGTACTGCACGTAATTATTGGCTGCATAGAAATAGGAGCCATCCATCGTTTCCCTGTTTTCAGACGGTTTATAGTCGTAAGTAGTCAACAGATTGGAATATTTCGGATACGTGTAGGGCAATTTTCCCGAAGGATTTACATCGCCATATAAAATATCCGCCAGCGATCTGCCGCCGAAGCTGCCCGGTAAATACATCTGAATAACGGCGCTTGCCAGCGGTTCGATGGAAGAGATAATGCGCGGACGCCCTTCATTCAATACCAATATAACAGGCTTTCCTGTTTTTGCCAGCGCTGTTACCAAATTGACCTGATTTGCAGACAAATCCAATGTAGTAAGATTCCCCGGCGTTTCGCAATAGGAATTTTCTCCCACGCAGGCAATAATCACATCAGCCGATTGCGCCGCCGCTACCGCCTTGTCGATTTCGGGAGCGTTTTCCTCATAATATTTTCCTTTTTCATTGTACGTAACGCCCGGCTCAAAGATCACGTTACCGTTGCCCACTTTGTCCTGTAATGCCTGCAGCACAGTAGCGCCCAGTTTCTCATATTGATCGACCTTGTCGCCTTGCCACGAAACGCTCCAGCCACCGTTCAACACTCTCTTTGTGTGTGCATTGGGTCCAGTTACCAGAATCTTCGTTCCTTTTTTAAGCGGTAAAATTGAATCTTTATTTTTCAACAGCGTAATAGCTTCGTCGGCGGCAACTTTTGCCTCCTGCTGATGTTCTTTCGATGCAAAATCAGGATAATCAGCCGGATTCCAAGTCGGTTTGTCGAACAGTCCCACGCGGTATTTCAGACGTAAAACGCGACGAACAGCATCGTCAATACGCGTCATTGGCACTTTCTTTTCGGTAACTAACTGTTTGAGATATCCGCAAAAAGCAGTGTCGTAGGGAATCATTGCCATATCCACGCCTGCATTAATCGACAGCATGATGGCTTCTTTATCGTTCTTTGCCACATGATCGCGCACAAAAAGATTGTTAATATCCTGCCAATCAGTAACAATCACGCCGTCAAACTGCAATTCATTTTTCAAAATATCGGTTAAAATATGATGGCTGGCATGTACCGGCTCACCGTTGACGATAGAAGAATTGACCATAACCGACAGCGCTCCCTCCTTTATCGCATCGGCAAACGGCAACAGATGACGCTCGCGCAGCTCATATTCGGGAATCATTGCCGGCGTTCTGTCCTGCCCGCTCACCGGAACGCCATAGCCCATATAATGCTTCAAACAGGCTGCCACACTGTTCATCCCGATATGATTGGGGTCATCGCCCTGAAAGCCTTTTACACAGGCACTCCCCATCACAGCATTGAGATAGGAATCTTCTCCATACGTTTCCCACATGCGGGGCCAGCACGGATTCCTCCCCATATCGAGTACGGGGGAAAATGTCCATGGAATGTCGCTGGCACGTGTTTCGTAAGCGCTCACCTGCGCTCCGTTGACTACCAGTTGGGGATTGAATGTGGCGCCCATCGCTACTTCCTGTGGAAAAAGCACGGCGCCCGATGTGTAAGTGCCTCCGTGAATGGCATCAATGCCGTAAATCATGGGAATGCCGGTAGCTTTTATGGAGATAGCCTGCATTTGAGAGATAATTTTCTCCCATTCCGTCGGCGAATGAGCAGCGCCGCCGGGCGTATTGAGAATGGAGCCGGCTTTTAATTTTCCTAAAATAACATTCGCCCTGTCCGCATCAATTACGAGTGGAGAGTTGACAACATTCGGATTTTCGGGATGAACGAACAAATCAACACAAAATTGCGCCATCTGCCCGATTTTCTCATCCAATGTCATTTTTGACATGATTTGATCAATCTTCGCTTCATAAGGCGACGCCCCTTTGGGTGGCGTAAAACTGTAAGACATATAACCTGTAATTAAAATTGCGGCGGCGCACGCCATTTTTGAAAGTTTTTTCATACAAAATGTTTTGTTAGCGGTATAAACCTATAAAAATTTTTATATCATTATTTTTGAATTGAAGAATGTTTGTTGTGAATAATTGTATTCCTCAGTTTAATTTCTTCCCTGTCAATTCCCTTACAAAAATACAACTTTTTTTCTAATTGAACTATTGCGTTACAATCTTTATAACAGCATCTTTCAAGCCTTTCGATGTTGCCAGCAACCGAATTGTTCCTTTCGTTTTAGTTGCCTGAATCACGCATAAACATTTACCGTGAAATGCGTTGCGATGATTTGCCTTAAACGATTCCATGCTGATGGGGCTGCCGTTGTCCACACCTGCTATTTTGCCTGCTCCCGACAGTTCAAAATTTACCGGATTTTCTGCATCAGGAACTATATTTCCATCTTTATCCAGCACCTCCACTGTAACAAACGACAAGTCGCTTCCATCGGCTGTAATGGTTTGCCGGTCGGCTGTCAAACGAATCTGCGCCGGTTCGCCAGCCGTCTTCACTTCGTCGCTCATCACCTCTTTACCGTCTTTGTAGGATACTGCTCGCAACGTTCCTGCCTCAAAAGGCGCTTGCCACATTACGTGCAGGGCGTCTCCTTCTTTGTGTTTTTTGCCCAACGATTTGCCATTGAGAAAAAGTTCTACTTCGTCGGCATTGTTGTAATATGCCCAAATATCAACGGTTTGTCCGGGTTTCCAGTTCCAGTGCGGAAAAATGTGCAACACATTTTTCGCTGTACATTCGCTTTGATACATATAATATACGTCCTTCGGGAAGCCCGCCAAGTCGATTATTCCAAAATAAGAACTGCGCGAAGGCCATCCGTAAGGCGTCGGCTCGCCGATATAATCGAAGCCTGTCCAAATAAACATCCCCGAAATATAGGGATATTTTTTCACTACTTTCCATGTCTCTTCGTGCGTAGAACCCCATGGCGTGGCACAGTTGTCGTAAGCGGAACAGTTGTGATGCGGCGTTTCATACGGAATATCCCACCGCGAAGGCGCTCTCAAAACAGTATCGGACGGCATTTGATACCAGCCGCGCGTTTGCAGCGCAGAGGTCGATTCGGTGATAATCATCTTCTTGCCGGGGAATGAATCCTGAAACGTTATCCATTGTGGAATGTGATAATTGACGCCTGTCAAATCGGTGGCATTGCAACTGATTAAATGATTATTGGGAAAAGGTTCGTGGTTGGCGGTAACGATAGGTCGCGTAGTATCCAGACTGTGAACAATATTGCACAAATCGTGCATGATTTCGCCGCCTCTCGCCTCTCCCTGCTCCCAAATTTCATTGCCAACGCTCCAAATCATCACGCTCGGATGGTTGCGGTCGCGAAGAATCTGGTCTCTCAAATCGCGCGTGTGCCACTCTTTAAAATATTGCGAATAATCGTATTTTGTCTTTGCCCGCTCCCACATATCAAAAGCCTCGTCCATCACCACAAAGCCCATTTTATCGCACAAGTCGAGCAGTTCGGGCGCCGGCGGGTTGTGCGAAGTGCGGATAGCATTGACGCCCATTCCTTTCAACAACTCCAATTGCCGTTCAATGGCGCGTTTGTTGACAGCCGTTCCCAAACATCCCAAATCATGATGATCGCACACCCCGACCAGTTTTACCTGTTTTCCGTTCAATGAAAATCCGTTGTTCACGTCAAAATTGAAATAACGAAAACCGACATTGGTTGTTACCTCATCCATAAGTTTATCATTGACATAGAGTTGTGAAACCAATTTATACAAATACGGATCGTCAATTGACCACAAATGAGGAGAGATTACGTTCAACGAAGCAGAAGAACTATTATCCATAGAAATAATAGACAGTTCATCAGGCAACTGCGCTATTTTTTTTCCTTCAGCATTATACAATGCAGCATGAATCCGTATTAAATTTTTGTCTGCATCTGTAAGAACCAGCTTATATTGCATATCCAACCTGGCTTTTTCACTACTCACTTCGGACGTCGTTACATAAATTTGGTCAAAATGCACCGGAGCGACCGCTTCTAACCACACATTGCGGTAAATGCCCGAACCGGAATACCAGCGGGAGTTGGGTTGCAGCGAATTGTTCACCTTCACCGCAATGACATTTTTTTCGCCCAATTTCACATAACCGGTTACATCATACTGAAACGAAATGTAACCGTTCGGGCGTTTTCCGAGATAGCGCCCGTTAATCCACACTTCGCTGTTGCAATAGATTCCGTCGAAATCCACAAAAACGGATTTACCTTGGTAAGTATCCTTGTTCAGTGTAAACGTTTTGCGATACCACCCTATCCCGCCATTCAAATAGCCGCCACCGGAGCCGGCAAGACTCTCTTTATCAAAAGCTGTTTCAATACTCCAATCGTGCGGCAAATCGAGCGTTCGCCACGCATGGTCGTCAAATGCAGGCGATTGTGCATTGTCCACATCGCCGAGATAAAATTGCCAGCCTTCATTGAAATTGATTTTCAAATGCGGATTTCCGGCAGCATAACCGCTTATTCCAAGCAGCATAAAAGCAGGAAGTAAAAGAACAGTTCGTTTCATGGAAAAATTATTTATTCAATGTGCTACTTTGCAAAGGTACGCTATTCTTTGTAAATTTGAAAATGCTCTAATATGCTATTTTTTGCAATGCACCGTCATATTTCATTTCAATGGGGGCGCGTTTTCCCGTTTTGTCAATTAAAATTATTCTGAAAATTCTCTCTTTCAACATTCCTTTAAACCTGCCTTTGCGCTCACCGACAGTCAGGTTGTTGGCGGCGTCATTATATTTAAATTCAATCGTAGAATAGTCTCCTTTTTCGTAGTTATAGTTTGTCCCTTCGTCTTCGTAGAGCGTAAAGTCGCCGTCTTTGCCCGTGTAAATGCGGATGTCCAATGTGTCAGCGGATTTTTCGCCGGTATATTGCATTGCCTCGCCTATTGGCAAAACAGTTCCTGCCGGCACAAACAGCGGGATGCGTTCCAAAGGCGCTTCTACTTTTACAATTTGTCCACCTTGTAAGATTTTGTTCGTATAAAAATCATACCACTCCGTTCCGTTTGGAAAATAGACGTTTCGGGTACGGGCTTTGTACCGATACACAGGACAAACCATCAACGCATTGCCTGCCATAAACTGGTCGCCGATGTCGTAGCTCCGGGTGTCATTTTGGAAATTCATTGCCAACGGGCGCATAATGGTATAATCATTATGGTAAGTCATTTGCGCCAGCGTGTACCAATAGGGCATCAGGCAGTAACGCAACGAATCATAACAGGCAAGGGTTTTATACACAGGATGTTCCGGCGGGGCAATGTTGTAGATTTCGCGCAGGGGAAACTGCCCGTGGCTGCGAAACAGCGGACAGAACGAACCGAACTGAAACCAGCGAGCGTTCAACTCGCGCCATTCTGCCAAATCTTCATTTTCCATGCCGGTAGCATCGAACAGGCGTTGTGCATTTTCATAACGGCTCTCCACGCAAAATCCGCCTATATCCATTGTCCAATAAGGGATTCCAGACATGGCAAAATTAAGCCCCGCTGTGATTTGGCTCTGCATATCTTCCCAGCGCGTGCCGATGTCGCCGCTCCACGTAGCAGCGCCGTAATGCTGCAATCCGGCAAATGCGGAACGGGTGAGCAAAAATACCCGCCGGTCGTTGTCGGCTTCGCGCTGACCGGTGTAAATGGCTTTTGCATTCATCAAAGCATACGCATTAAAATTGCGGCTGGAACTGCCCAAAGCAGTCGGGTTCATCAACTTTTTGCGGTAATCCATACTCGAATTGGAGAGAATATCGGGTTCGGAAGCGTCCATCCACCAAGCATCAAAACCTTTCGGATAAAGACTTTCCTTCATCTGTTGCCAGAACAGTTTGCGAGCGCTGGCGCTGTAAGCATCGTAAAAAGAGCCGATGTAACCCTTCCCTACCCAATCGCGCACACTGTCTTTGACGGCTTGCATATACATCCATCCGTTTTTTTCAAAAGCCTTGAAATTATCGGTCGTTACATAAAATTTAGGCCACACCGAAATCATAATGTGCGCATTGAGTTTGTGCACGGAATCGACCATCTGCGCAGGTTGCGGAAAACGCACCGCATCAAACTGATGACTTCCCCACGCATTTTCGTTCCAGTAAAACCAGTCGAGAACAATATTATCCAACGGCAAATGACGCTTGCGATAGTCGTTGATGGCTGTCAAAAGTTCGTCCTTCGTTTTGTAACGTTCGCGGCTTTGCCAATAGCCCATCGCCCATTTCGGCACAATGGTTGCCTTGCCCGTGAGCGTGCGGTAACCGCTGATGACATCGTCCATATTTTTTCCGACAATAAAATAATAATCAATCTGATCGCCCAGTTCCGACCAGAAAGAGATGTCGCCCTTTTGTTCAATATCCGAAACGGGAAGCGCCTTCAAGCCGATGTATGAGGCGCCTCCATCCGGTTTCCATTCCAATTTTATTTTGGTTTTTTTATCTTTCGGTAAATTAACGCGAAAACGGTAGGTGTTAGGATTCCACGCCGTGCGCCAGCGTTCGGGAACTACCAGAGAATCATTGATATACATTTTTGTGTAACCGGCATAGTAGAGGTTGAATTTGTAATCGTCCGATTCTTTGGGCTGTACGTAGCCTTCCCACATAATGACGGAACCGGAAAAGTTAAAATTCGCCGGAAAATTTTTTACCGTTGTGAGATTTTCATAATCAATCGCCGATTCGGAGCGCGTAAAAGCCCTGCCCTGTTGCGGCTGGTAAGTTACCGTCAATGCGCCCGCTTTTCCGTCTGCGGAATAAAGCGTAAATTGCTGATTAAGATTTTCATAATCGTGTGTGTCGCCGTATTTGGTGAGCGAATAATTATCCCACAAAATGCCGTAATTGTTGGTGGACACAATAAACGGCACCGAAACTTTGGTATTATACTGATACAAAACCTCGCTCTTGCCTTTGTAATTCATATCGCCGGACTGGTGCTGCCCCAAGCCGTAAATTGCCTCGCCGCGCGCGCCGGTAAACAGTTGCTGAATGGTATAGCCTTCATCGCCATCAATGGTGATGGGCGTAAATGAGCGGGATTTCTCCTGTAAAATCGACCTGCCACTTTTGTCCGTAAAAATAATGTCGCCCGTCTGCAACGAAATAGTAGCAACAATGCTGTCCGTTGATAACAAAAGATTATCCGGCTGTTGATTAAGGCTGAATGTTGAAGTTTCAGGAGTGTTCACCCGAATCAAACTTTCCCTGTCGGAAAAATTGTTGACAGGAGAAACAGTAATACGCATAATTTTATTGGTAATCACTTCCACACGAACAGCTTTTGCCGGAGCCGATGATGGATAAACGATAACGCCGTTATCATTCTTTTGGTACGATTGCGAAATTAATGTCCTGTCAGGAGTAAAAATTTTCACGTTGCTATCGTTATCAATTCTTTTATACGTTTGCCCAAAAGCCGCAACAGTATCGATAATTGCTAAACAAATCAATAAAGTACATTTCATAGTTCAAGTTTTTTGCAAATGCATTGAATATTTTAATAAGGTAATACGATTGTAAGAAGATTTATTATAATTCATTATTACTGAGATTGTTTCAGTGTTTGAGTCAGGTTTATTTCAAGGACATCATACAACTTCCGAAAAAAGTGCTACCTTTTCTTGTAGTAACTTTGAAATCTTTTTCAAAAGTATTTTATTTTCTGCTTTTGCGTGTCTTCGCAAATCCTCTTCCGCCTCAGGGGAATAAATAATTTCATATTTCATCTGTACAAAATTTATTTTTAAAGGTCAGATGGAATATCCATGTTGCTGATTTTGTTCATTCTGCTTGGTGTTTGTCAAAACATGGATATTTC
>Ga0209629_10002300_pt1 | contig 12891 bp, 13 predicted proteins | sample TergutCu122P5_FD_187286 | JGI IMG/M metagenome (GOLD analysis project Ga0209629, IMG submission 187286) | Cubitermes ugandensis P5 segment gut microbial communities from Kakamega Forest, Kenya - Cu122 P5 (SPAdes) (version 2) | ecosystem: Host-associated > Arthropoda: Insects > Digestive system... | reverse complement strand
CTGTACATACTTTTCCCGTTGACCGGGCGTACTTCTTGCTGTTGATCTTCGTCAGCCATTTAAATCACCTTTTCGGATTCACCCAGAGGGCACATTTCCGGCAGAACACTGAGTTCTGTACTACCGTCCATACAAATTAGCTATTTAAAGGTACTTTTTAAGAGGGGTGTGCGGGCCTATTTATAGTAACAATGGCGTTTTGAATGTAACAGTGAGCATGGGGGGATTGTGCCCGCTTGCATATGGAGGAAAACTATGCAACTGAATAAAATGAAAATAGACGCCTCTGGCAAAATAAGCACCATCATGCTTGCGATCGTCGCGATCATTGTCGTTGTCATTGTGGTCGTCGCAGTATTTATCATAGTAACAAACAACGGCGATAACCAGCAAAAGGGTACCCCTGAAATGGCGCCTGGAACAACACTGGATTTCACAGTTACCGGAGGAGAGCCGATTACAGAGTTGAAAGCAGAAATAATCGGACAAAGTAAGGACATTTATTTCGCTAAAACTACGTACACTGTGAGCGGAAACGATATCGTGCTTTATTCCACAATGGCTAAGCCCGGCGGCAGTAAATATCAGGTTACTGGCACAGAGAAGATAACTACTATACATGACGGCGAAAAAATGCTGGATGTGGCAACTGATCTGACTGACGGCTCAACATTATTTGTAGATCCGTCAACCGGGTTGGTGTACAAGATAACAACGATTAATGGGGACTCTACCGTCACCGCTGTTTTGAATGAGTATAGTCTTATAAGGCAAAATTCGGGCTCGTATAAGCAATCTAGCGCAATAGGCACCGGAAAAAGTTACACGCTGACATACGACGGAACACCATATACAGTGACGAGCACGTGCATCGCTGATTGCCGGAACGGACAGTATGGCGTCGAATATGATCTCAGTTCTCTCGGTGGATCCACAATAGACACAATTAGCAACAGTCCGCTTGGATTGCCGATCGATGCGGTGGAAACAAATATGAGCGGCAGCACATCTAGCGGTGCCACCACCCACATATGGATGTACACAGACGGTATGGGCGATACGCTGTACCTGTATTATGACCCGGTCGCAAAGGTCGTGGACAATATCGGTACGGACATTGAAATGGCACCCGGATCGATGATGGATTACACAGTTACAGGGAGCCAGTACACCGAGATGAAATTGGAGTATATTGGTCAAAATGCAGATTCAGATTTTGTAAAGACCACATATTATGCATCAAGTGGAAGCAGCTCAGATTATATTCTGGAGTCTAAAAATCCAGACACCAGCGGCTACCAGCTTGTTGGCACACAGGCAATGGATACTGTAGACGGACAGAAAACGCTGAATGTAGTCAATACAACAACAAGTGGAGTAACGACAACACAATACCTTGATCAGATGACAGGATTACCGTACAAAATGATATTGATGGTTTCCGGAAAAACAACAACCTTCGTACTGAAAAACTATGCTCTGAAAATGCAGAACTCAGGTTCATACACCCAATCCGACTCGGTAGGTACAACGTATAATTATGCACTTACAGACCCCGCCGGAACCGGCTATACGATGAAGGTTAAATGTGTTGCGGATTGTACAAACGGCCAATATGGATTTGTTTATGATCTATCATCAATGGGTATCGGTGAAATGTATTCTCTTGGAAATAATCCTCAAGGGTTATTGGTCAATGCACAAAACAGTGGCTCTGTTAAGACACTCGAAACGAGAGATGGCACTAGGTCTGTCCAAATATGGAATGATACAGCGGACGGACTTACCTTCTACATTGATTCTGCGTCTAAAGTCATATACCAGATCGACATGATATCTGGATCCACGACAATAGTGTTCACACTGAAAAGCATATCACAAGAGGGCGGCTCATCAACTGTGGTGTGAAATAAACAAAACAACCTTCAAACTCCTTAAAATCTTTTCAACGTCAAGCTATTCAAAGACTGAAAAATTAAGGCTGACGAGAATTTGGCCATGAACTGCCTTATCTAACACAAAACAAGAAATATTGCTATCTCCGCAAGTTGCTATCACTAAATTTGGTTCAATTTGGGCAGTATTTTAAGACGACCTCATTATAGTTAAGAATAATTTTAGAAATGCAACAAATACTACAAATATCGCACTGCTGCATCACATGTCCCTCTGAATTCTCAAAATGAATTAATAAACACAGTTTTTAAAAAGAGTTGCGCATTGGCTTATTTATATTAACAAAGGCGTTTCTTATCTAACAGTTAGCATGTGGGGTATGCCCGCTTGCATTGGAGAAAAACTATGCAACTTATTAATAAAATTAAAACGGACAGGTCCGGCAAAATAAGCACGATCCTGTTGGTCGTCATAGTGATCATTATTGTGGTCATTGTGGCGGTTGCGTTGTATATTGTCTTATCCGGCGATAACAATAAAGAACAAGAATTAGCACCCGGGACGGTCCTCGACTTTGATATCAACGGGGTCGCCACGGTAGACTCTTTAAAGATGGAATTCGTCGGTCAGAATGCGGACGAATATTTTGTAAAGACAACCACCGGCGTGATCACAACCACGGCCACAGGCACGACCACAACAAACACAATCCAATATACACTTATGCCCAAGTATTCATCGGATAATGATACACAATTCAAAGGCATAGAAGAGATAGAAACGGCCAATTATGGCAAATTGAAATTGAATGTGTACTCGATGGTCACTGATGATGTCACAGCCAAGATCTACGCTGACACTAAAAATAATATACCGTATCGGATGGTCTATACATATCCAACATACACAATGACAGCCGAGCTGAGAGACTATGGGGTCGCAGTGCAGGATAAGGGCTCATACAAAGAATCGGATACCATCGGTACTACCAGTACTTACTCGGGAACAGCAGGCAGTTTCACGACAGTATGCGTTGCGGACTGCATCGATGGTCAGTTTGGATTGAAATACGGAAACACGGATGTATACTTCCTCTGTAATGGTCCTCAGGGGTTACCTGCTGATGCATTCGACACCGGAAGTACCATTGCACTGACCGTAGAAGGCAACGATGTGGACGCAGAGGTATGGGCTCTAACCAACATGGCAGTAGGTTATGATCAGGAATCAAAGATGGTATACACCGTCGGCATCGTGATCTCAGCGACGACTTCGATAATACTGTATCTCTCTGAGGTAACCGACAAAGCCGGCACAACAGAGCATTACAATGTGGATCAAAGAGCGACCTGAGAGTGAATGTGCCATAGGTACATTGCCACGATAAACCATTTCCAAAAACAATTTTTGTTCGTTTTCAAATAGTTGGGTTCATTCTTCCAATCAGAAGAAATCATCCAGTTTAGGTCTTTTCGGAGGAGCCTTTGCCGAAGTCACGGTCTCTTCTTTTTTCTTCTTCTCCGGTGCGCTTTTCCCGCCAAAGTCGTCATCGAACAGGGTCTTCTGTTGGCTTCCTGCCAAGAGATCGCTCTCGGTCCAACCGAATACCTCCGTGATCCTGGAAGCCGTCTGTGCCAATCTTTCCGCATAATATTTGTAATCCGGTTCCGCTGTGAACTCTACGCCGCTCATGTACGGTTCCACCTGCTGCGGCACAACGCCGCCGTTCGTAACTATCCAGGAGACCTTCATTCCCGGAATGAAGTTGTATTTTCTCTCTTTCATTTTCAACGCCGCCTGGACATTGCTCATTCTCTCCGGGTTCTCATATGATGCTGGGTCCTTACACGTTCGGGATATCACCAGGTCGGCGACGTCGACATTCTTGGAAATTGTGTCTTTGATCATGCCCTTGACCATTGCCATGGCCTCATCGTTCTTCTCGTCGAGGATCTTTTCGAACAATTCCTTTAAAAGACGGCTCTGGAGATCGAATGAGTCCGACCTCCTTATCTCATACCCTCTTACAAGGAGTTCTTCGCTCTTTGTAGGCCAGACCACCCTTCCCACATACCTCTTCTTCTTTCCGTGTGAGAAGAGGGGCTCCATCAATTTCTCGAATTCCAAGGTCCTTCCCTCTTCGGAGAATCTCTTTGCCATCCTCTTTCCGAACTCTACCGCGCCTTCCAGATCCTCTTTGGGAGAATGCATGAACACAGAGTCCGTGTCCGAATAGATCACGGATATCCCTTCGCTCTCAACGTCGCTGATGATCCTCTTCACATTTTCCCTTGCGAATGCGGTTATTGCGGCGCCTATGCTCTTATCGGTGAATCTGTAAAAGGATGATGCGAAAACCCCGTAGAATGTGTTCATAAGCACCTTTACGGCCTCCTGAAGACCGTTGAGGTATCTCTTTTCGTATTCGTCCGATGTCGCTTTCATTCTCGCTTTGATCTCATCTCTTTGACGCATCAGGTCTTTCAGGATCTTTGGCAGTATCCCCACTCTTTTCTCGGGAGACAGGAACCTTGCGCCGGAGGGCGCAACGATAGTACCTTGTTGGGACAAAGTAGTGAAGCAGATGTTCTTGGCGATTATCAGAGAAGGATACATCGATTTGAAATCGAGTACACATACCCAGTGGTACAATCCTGGGTTCATCGTGTGAACATATCCTCCTTCGATCTGGTCTTCGGATTCTCTCCTTCCTGTGAGAGGGATGCCTACTTTTTGCCTGTCCGCTTCCCTTATCAAAAGGGAATCGGCAAGCTGCGAAGAACCCGCATTAAGAGCATCGTCGAGCGGAAGCTTTGCTACGGTCGATAGATCCATCCCTTTCCTTACTGTTCCCACGTTAATGAGTATCTTCAGAGCAAGCTCGGCATCTTTCTTACAATATTCGATGACCTTTTCTCTGTTGTTCTTCCATTCATCATCCATTTGCTTAGGATCGACATCCATCTTCGATTCGCCGAGAAGCTGCATGGAAACTGCGTTCAGCGTCTCTTGTTTAGGTCTGAGTTCGCGCTTTACCGCCCACCACGCATCGATTATTATTCTTCCTTTAAGCCTCCAAAATCTGTCGTTCACAACACGCGGCTGTCCGAGATCCCTGCCCCAGGGCATCGCTTCCTTCATTTTGTTGGCATCTGCCCTTTTCAGTATGTGTCTGATATCGTAGTTGTCTATGTTGTACCCTGTGATGACGTCCGGATCCTCTTTCCTTATCTGTTCTGCAAATCTTGTTATTATATCCTCTTCGCCACCTGTCAGGGCTTCGAGTGTCCGATATATGCCATCCTCTTCGACTACCGAACAAATGGTGTAAATGGCATCATTCTTGATGCTGTTCTCGATATCGAACGAAAGGATCCTCAGTCCTGGATCGAAGGACTCGATGTTCTCGAAAGAGGACATCTTCATGATAATGTCTGTCGTATAGGGACCTTTTGTTCTCTCTCCGACGACCCTTATACAGGAGCCCATATCTTTGTCGTAGACAAATCTGTGATGGAAAGGTATGTCTGCTGCCAGCACTATGAAACCTTTATTTTTCCACTCGTTCCTGTAATCGGGGACCTTCCATGGGGACTTGATGGTGACCTTCAGAACATCATGGTCTGCTCCTTTGTAAAAAAGGCGGTTCTTTTCCGTTCTTATTATCTCCGGATCCGGTTTCAGGCTCGCTTCGGTATTGCTGCTCGGGTCCACAATGAAAAAATAAGGATCGAACCCGCCGTAAAGGACGGTTATGGATCTCTTGTCTCTTGTTTTACCGAACAGCTCAACAAGGACGTTGCCGGCGGCGTCGCTGCTGTAAGATGCCGTTATGAGTCGGATATCGGTAGTTTCCATCTGATCACTTGTTTGCCACTATTCTTATTACATCCCCATCCTGAAGCACATAATCCGCACCGACGGTCCGTTTCGTCTTGGCGTTTATCGCTCTTATGAACTTGTCCCCGAGTTCGGTGTGTACCTTATATGCCAGATCCCTTGCGTTGGAGCCTCTTTTCATCAAGATGCAATCTGGCAGCACCCGGTTGAAGTGATCGGTGTACTTCGACTCGTCCTCGACCGGATAAACGGCGATAAGGTCCAATATCCTAAAGACGCATTCCTCTAAACAAGACTGTACGCCTGTGCCGTTGAACAGTTTCATTTTGTCCGCCATGTAGCCAAGCGCTTTCTTCTGACCGTCGTTAAGGGTGATCCCGGGTTTGATAGTAAAACTTGGATTGCCCGGTATATAATCAATAAGTCCCGCCGTAGCTGCTTTTTTCAAAGCGAGTTCGGTCTCGGCGAGTGTCGGGATCGCGTGATCCCCCATCTTCCTCAATTTTTCAAGGTTCTCGGGCGGAGCGATGTCAGATTTATTCATTGCGATTATCATCGGTTTGGACAATTCTCTTATCCTTATGCATAGTGCCAGCAGAGTATCGTCATCCCATAATGTGGGGTCCTGCGGCAGTTCCACATGCCTCAGAGCTTCTTTGATCTGCCCTTCGGTGATATTGAGGCCGGTGAGTCTCTCCTGAAGTATGGCCTCCTGTTTTGTACCCTGGATCTTCGCCTGTCTTGCGATCTTGCCCAGTCCGTTCTTTATGATCTCCCTCATCCAAAGCGCGATCTCTTTTCTCAGGAAGACAACATCTTCGGTGGGATCGTACTTCCCCGCGGCGATGACATTCCCTTCAATATCAGTGGTCCCGCTGGCATCCACCACATTGATGTACGCATCCGCCTGTCTCAGATCATCCAAGAATTTATTTCCGAGACCTTTTCCTTCCCAGGCGTCCGGGACCAGACCCGCGACATCCAGCAATTCTATCGGGACCATCCTCGTCCCGTTCATACAAATTGAGTTGTGTGGGGTGCATTGAACTCCGAGGATCTTGCATGCGCAAGGCGTCCTGACGTATGCGATGCCTTTGTTCGGAGCTATCGTGGTAAAGGGGTAATTTGCGATCTCCACCGTAGCCATCGTTGCGGCGCTGAAGTATGTCGACTTCCCCACATTCGGTTTTCCTACTATACCGACCTGCATATGTCCATGGTATGCGGTCAAAGAGTTATACCTTTACTGTTCTCGGCTCAGAAAAGAATCGGTTTCATCAAATCCCGCCGCAGGATATGAGGCTTCCTTAATCACAGAGTATAGCCACAAAGATATCTCCATCATTAGGATTCAAATAAGGAGTTTTCGTGACCGGATCGATCTGCGTTAATCCCAAGTAATAATCTGTTCCCTCTCCGAATGCATAGTGCGGTACCGAGTCCATTTCCACCCACCTATTGCCATAATCCTCAGCATTATAGTCATATTTCCATATGACCCAGCTCTCTCCTATACTTTGATCGGGAGCGACTCCGTTGATTGAAATGATCCTTCCTTCAGAGTCCACTGTTGTGTCGGTCAATTCCTTCAACACCAGAAGCGGATCTTGACCGGCTTCAGTAGTTTTCCCTGTCCAACCATTTTGCAATATCTCAGTCTCATAACTCCCATAGTCTATGTAATAATTATAATATGGATCCCTTTCCCACGGAGCCGGCGGCTGCTCTTTTGACAATACATTGAACATGACTACGATGGAGGCAATGCTGCCTGCAATAACAAGAACGCCAAAGACTATCAGCGCGACCTCAATTTTCTTCATTTGTCACTCCCGTTGTTCTGTTCTGCTCAGAAAGCGCATTATCTATTCCACTGATTTGTATGTATATATATCAAATTGTATTTTTTAAGTGTTGGCATTTGCCGCCGCATGCACCGGCGTTCAACGAGTGCATTCTTTCTTTAAAACAAATACAGAGTTGGCTATCTCGGCGATCTCTGCCGGGCGCAGTTCCTCCACCCTCGAGTCCAAGAACGGGACATCCCAATCGTCTTTGATCATCTTCGCTGCTTTCAGAGATGTTCCTATCTTCTTCCTTCTGTGATTGAATGTCGCTTCTGTCACATCAAAGAACGTTTTCTCATCCAGTACTTCAAAGGGAGCGGGTCTCGGGACGATCTCCACTATCGCGGAATCGACCTTGGGCTGAGGTTTGAATCTCGACCTCGGTACCTTCTCCAAAAGCCTGCATTCCGCCTTATAGAACAGGTTCACTGTCAGCCTTGAATAATCGGGGCTTCCTACGTCGGCGATCATCCTGTCGGCGAATTCTTTCTGCACCATCACGATCGCTTTCCTGAAATCATACTCCAGAAGCTTGAATATTATCGGCGTGGAGACGCTGTAGGGGAGGTTGCTGACGAACACATCGAACGGCGGGAACGGGATCCTGACGGCATCGCCCCTTATCAGATCCAAACGGTCTCCGTATGTGCTCTCGACATGGCCCGCAAGGATCTCGTCGATCTCTATGCATGTCAGGTGATCGGTGCGTTCTATAAGCCTCGAAGTCAGTATGCCGAGCCCGGGGCCCACTTCCAATACTCTATCCTCTTTGGATATGCCTGAGAAATTCACCTGACGGTCGGCTACTCTGTCATCGATAAGAAAATTCTGACCCTTGCTCTTCTTAGGGACCACGCCGGTCTCGGCCATCAGCCTTCCCGTTTCGCCTCGGTTCATTTGGACACGAATAGGTAGCGCTTCATGTCGTTGCTTTTCACTTCAAGCGCAATGCGTGCGGTTATCAGCTTCTCGGGATTCTTTATGGCGGCACGTTCGCTGAGATCCTTGAAATCCTTGAAGTGGCCGTTCTTGCTGCGCTCATCGAGTATCGCGGTCATCGTCTTCTTTCCCAGCCCGGGTAGTTCTTCAAGAAGGTGCTTCCTCATTGATATCGGTTCTGCCTCGTTGAAGAATCTGATGAATCTCTGCTGATTTGCCATAACGATATCGGTGATGCAGTATTCCAGCTCTGACAGCGCGCTGTTCGTGAGATCTCCCGGTCCGACCCGCCTCTTTACGTGGTCGATGACCATCCTCTTTGCGGGATCCTTCCCTATGTATACTCTCTCGCCGATGTTGACGATCGCGGTCGGTTTCGGAACAAGCTCGAAAAGTTTGAATTCGTCATCACCCAAGGCATAGCAAACCGGCTCCTTCTTGCCGAAATTACTTGTGGGCACACCCTGAGAAAGATAGTCCAGAACGTATGCGTACTCTTCCAAATGCAATCACCAACGCTGAAACGTGTTACAGATATTTACCTACTACCTCGATTATTCGATCGATGGTCTTTTGGTCAAGTGTTATCCTTTCTTTTGAAAATATCGCCCTTACGTCTTCCGGGTATTGGGGAAGTATATCCGCAACCTTTACCGCGGTATATTCCGTCACACCGTTTATTGTGCGGACCTCTTCGATGATCTTCTTTGCGTTCTCTGCGGAGAGCTCGCAAATTGTCCTCGCATGTTCCATTGCGGCCTTCTGCGAAGTAAGGAGCTCCCTTTTCTCATGCTCTTCAGTGAGAAGGTCCCTGACCTCGGCCAATGTTATGTATTGCTCAGACATTTGTATCACCGGTCAAAATGTTTATGCCCTGTTCCTTACAAGGTGCTCCGGGCGTGCAACGACCATCTTGGTCTTGTCGCCTTCCTTTACCTCGACCTCATACGCCGCCCCTCTGGGGCCGACGACGACGCCGGTCTTCCCGTGGAATCTGGAAAATGGCATTCCCTTGTGGACACTCGGGTCTATAATAATGTTGACCTTCTCTCCGGCCTCGAACTGCTGGAAAGCTTTTGTTATGGGCGAAAGTCCGCGCGCCCTCGGTTTCTTCTGCAACAGCTGGCGGGTCTTTGTCCTTGTTCCTCTGGATGCCTTCATCTTAATCCCTCGTTGATTCTTGATAGTTGATCGATATCACGTCAAGCGTCTGCACCACACATTTCACGCCGAGCGCATCGGAGAAGTTCGGTACGGTCCTTCCGTCGTCGCCCGAAACGAACTCTTTGATGTAGGTCCCGGCATCGGCGTTCACGGTGAGGTCGAACACGTCATCTCCGATCATCTCCGCCTCGACCCATCGGACCTCTCTGTTTCTCACAAGGTCGGCGCGTCTGTGCTCGACCCTGCGTGGAGTCCTCTGGTCAATGTGGACATTCTTGAATGATAAAGCTACCTCATATAGCCTTTCTTTATTAACTTTACCCTCAGATCTTACTCTTGCTTTATAGGTTTTATCGGGATCTGCGGCTTTGTATTCCTGCACCGCTTCGCGCGGTACGAAGTGAAGACCGATATATCCCGCAAGCTCGGACATATTTGCTCTTTTCTCAAGTTCGTCGAGATCTATATCCCTGATCCTGGGCTTGCTTATCTCAAGCACGAACGGCCTTCCGTTACCCAGCATGCAGGCGTCGATGTCCTCTCTTCCCATACCGTGGAAGAAATGTTCGGTTCCTTCGGACATCTCCGCCGCGATATCGCCTATGATCTCCTGAACAGATGTCTGGTACATCTTGCCCGTGCCGCCGCATCTCGGACATCCTTTACCTTTGCAGACCCTGCACGGCCAGATGGTCTGAGGGATCTCGCGGCTGTACTTGAAGTATCTTCCGGCGATGAAAATGGGTGCGATGTCCAGCGTCACATCTGCAAATCTGGTATCTATGCATGCCACGACCTGAGGGTTCTTGAACTCGACCGGACGGTTGATCTTCGGCAGTGCGAGTTTTCCTATCTCGCGATTCAGCTCTGTCTTGATGGATTCGGCGTTCTCAAGCCCGTATTTTTCCCATAAGGCCTTCTCCTTATCCGCTATCTCCGGCTCGACCCTTGACCCTACAAGGAAATTGTCCGATCGGACGCTGTTGATGTTCTCTGCCACAGCATCGGCGAACCTCGGCATGAGATTAAAAACATTCTCGCAGAGGCTGCACATCTCCGGATTCTCTGTCTTGACCCCTTTTTCAGAAAGCGCCTCTCTTATCATCCGGCCGCGTGCGTCATTGGTCATGCCCGTTCCGACCTTCCCGAACATCCTGCCGAGACAGTGGTCGCATAGTCCTTCCGATGCCAACCTTTCGGCCTTATCTAAGTTATCGTATACCCAGTCTTCCATATGATCACTCACAGATCAAAGCCCATCTCGGCGATTCTGAGCCTGGGACGCTGACTTTCAAGGTAACTGTAGACTGTGGCATGTTCGCTTCCGTTGAGGATCAGTTCGACCGCATGCTTCGCCACTGGAAGGCTTACGGAGTTCCCTATCAAAGAGACGGTATTCCCGTACACCGACATATAGCAGCCGGTCAGTTCCTCTATTATCTGTCTTGTTCTGCCCCCGGCGCCGATCAGCCTTCCTCTGACCCTCTCAAGCTGGTTGGATTTGCTCCCCGCCGCTTCTTTCAGGTCGAATGATTCGAAGTATTCGTCATCCTCAAACAGTCTCACCGCACGGTCGGGGTTGAATCCCCTTCCGACCGCTTTCAGAACATCCATCAGCATCAGGACCTTAAGAGGATCGGCGCCTTTCGCTTCTTCGTTGAAGTTCACATCCCCCTCCGGAGTGATGTCCAGCCTTATCCCGGACATCTTCTCGATCATCCTTTTCGTCGCGCCGTCCTTTCCTACGAGCGTACCGATGCGGTCGCTCGGTATCTTAACGGACCTCATTCCTCTTCCTCCTCGTCGTCATCCGAACCATTAAGTACTTCGTCCAGAACTTTGGCGGAATCTATTATGTCCGCTCCTCTGTTCTTGAAGAATCGGTTGATGTTCGCTATGTCCCTTATCAATAGGTCCTTTGCATTGAAAAAGTCATTGGTCATCGCCTGTCCGCAGTCGATCATGATCGGCTGACCGTCCAATACGAGTACGTTATATTCACTGAGATCCCCATGTACCAGATGCGCATCCTTCCATCCGTCGATGATAAAGGAAAGGACCTCATCGTACATTTCGGTCGGTTCTTCAAGCTTCACATCCTTCAGCTGCGGCGCCGGGCCGTTCTCGTTGCCGATGTATTCCATAAGAAGACAGTTCTGCTGGAATGTAATAGGTTCCGGTACGGGCAACCCCGCTTCGGCGTACCTCTGGAGGTTCTTGAACTCTTTGTTGGTCCATGCATAGATCAGCTTCCATCTGTTACCGCCGATACCTTTGAACCGCGGATCCCCCTCGATATACTTACCGAAGCTTTTGAAAGTGGCCGTCGAGGTCCTGAATATCTTGATCGCCAGCGGATCGCCGTCCTCATCTGTTGCGAAGAACACATTCCCCTCTTTCCCCGTTGAAATGGGGAACTGAATGGTGTCGATGAAACCGCCTTTCATGAGATCATATATGGTCAAAAGCGTCTTTTTATCGAAAACTTCACCCTCTGTCTGACGCTCGTCACCTGTTTTATGGGTCTTCAGCGCATCGACGCGCTGTTCCAAATAGGCAAATTTCTCGTCATATGAGGGCAGTCAGAACACCACCGTTTCAGAAAACATCCAGACTCTTCGGCACTTTTCCTTTCTTGCTGAGATTTACCGCCTGTGTCCGGGTATACCTGAACCTGACATCGCATTTGTCAGGCTGGAAATCCCAAAGCGAGATTATCAGGAGATCACCCTCGCGTATCCACATCCTCTTTTTGATCTTGCCGGGGATACGGCCCACTCTCGACACGCCATCCTCGCACATCACTTTGATCTTTGATGCGCCGAGCAGCTGGTCGGCTATCCCGAACATCTCTCCTTCTTTTATGTTCGGCATGCGTACACGTGATACGTCCTCCTCTGTACTCTCGAATGGCTGCTCTTCTGCGGGCATTTTTTGATCTCCTTTAAAGCATGTAATACTAAATGCTTTTAAATGTTATCCTAAAAATTAGACCAATTGTCCGACACCGAACCTTTCTACGGTTCCGATATATGCTCCAATAAAAACATTGAACGTGATCAGATCCGCCGCTTTCGCCGTTGCCTGAACTCACAGTACAACCAACATCGTGAACACTTACGTTGAAGAAGACAGACGTTCACGTTGAGAACACTCACGGCGAACGAGCTATGCGAGTGAGACGTGAGTGTTCATTGTTAAAAGG
>Ga0209629_10002299_pt1 | contig 12892 bp, 11 predicted proteins | sample TergutCu122P5_FD_187286 | JGI IMG/M metagenome (GOLD analysis project Ga0209629, IMG submission 187286) | Cubitermes ugandensis P5 segment gut microbial communities from Kakamega Forest, Kenya - Cu122 P5 (SPAdes) (version 2) | ecosystem: Host-associated > Arthropoda: Insects > Digestive system... | reverse complement strand
GGGTCCGGATCTCATCCCGCCCGACGCCCCTCGGTCGGAACAGCGTTCTGACCCACGCTCCTAGTCGGCCCCGGATCGTCCGTCGATCCCCCGCCCTGTCGGCCAGCCTGCTCAACGCCGGCCCCGACGAGTTGCGGCGCGACCTCAAGACCTACGGCAAGGTGTTCGAATCGCTGGCCCTGCGGGACCTGCGCGTCCACGCCCAACCGTCGGGCGCCACCGTCCACCACTACCTCGACTCGACGGGCCTGGAAGTCGACTTCGTCGTCGACGGCGGCTACGGCCGCTGGGGCGCCGTCGAGGTCAAACTGGGCGCCGACGGCGGCGTCCTCGACCGCGCCGCCGCCACGCTCAAGACCTTCGCCGCCCGGGTCGACAGCCAAAGCAGCGGCGAACCCCGCTTCCTCGCCGTCCTCACCGCCGGCGGCCACGCCTACACGCGGCCCGACGGGGTCTGCGTCATCCCCCTCGGCGCGCTGCGGCCGTGAGCCGGCGTCGGCCCGATGGCGACCTTCCGCAGAGAAGCTCCCCGACCGGGGGAGGCCGGGGAGCCCTTCTCAGGTGAAAGGCTGCGGGGATCAGCGCCACGTTGACGCATCGTCGGTAGGGGGAGCCGGAGCGCCTCTCACAGGACGGTCAACCTGGGGCGAGGACCTATCGATGGGTCGTCGCAGACTCGGATAAGCTCCCTGCGTTGTCAGGGTCATGGCGGCGAAAACGATGCCGAAAATCATCAGGCCCGTGCTGCCCTCTGATCTGAAGGCGAGCACAGCGAGGTAGGTTATCGCAGCCACGGTGCTGCAGAGCAGTCCCGCAAACAGCCACCATTTCCTGTGAATCTTGGCCAATGTCAGGGAAATGCCCAGCGCTGCTGCGACGGGCGTCACGAAGAGTATCACCGGCAGTTTCCTCCGGAATAACGCCCAGGGATGTAGGTCAGAGTGACGGTCAGCTTGAAACACATTCCCGCCCCTTGCGCCCAAGTAGCCCAGGCGGCCCAATATCCCCCTGCGGCGGCAATAGCCCCGCCAACGTACTTGAAGACCAGACTCGCGAGACCGCCAGCAGCTCCGACCAAGGACGCACCGCCGACGATGTTATTTGTTTCGTTCCTGTTGAAGAACAGCTCGGCCCCGTACCAATGGACCACCCCGCCGGTCGAGCCGGGCAGCTGGACGATCTCGCCGTCAACGGCGGCCGTCAACGTGGCGGCGTCGGGCGCCAGGAGCGTGGCGGGAGCGACAGCGGCGATCATGGCCGCCGTCTTGTCGGCCGCGGCCTGGCCGTCATCGGCGTTGGCGACCGGCAGGCTGACGAGGGTGAGCGCTCCGGTAATCAGGATCGCCCCCCCCGCGGAATGACTTCTTGTTCATGGTGTTTCCCCTTCCCGGGAAAGTGCCACCGGGGTTGGCCCCGAGTCCGTTCTCGGGAACCGGTGACGAGATCACCATTGTGCAGCCCGACGTTACGTCGCGGTCAACCCCCACTTGGCCCGTCTCACCACGCGGGCGCCGCCACCCGCCCTCCCCCTTGGCCGCCGGCCCGGGCGAACCCGACGTGACGCAAAGATCGTACGAACTTTGTGTGATCTTACCGCGAATCTCCCACGATCTTTGTGGGATCACGCGGGCGCCGCCGTGATCGTGCCCGCCGGGGGGAAACAACGTTACTTCACTCCCGACTTAGTCACCGTCTTGCCCCAGGCGGGCCCCAAGACGATGACTAAGTCGGGAGTCGGGCGCGGACCGGGCTACGCCGGGCCCAAGCGGCGCCGCGCCGGATGACGCCCGCCCTGTGGACATGCCCCTCCTCAGGCCATGCCCCGCCCACCGATCACGCCCGCGCGGCCGCCAACTTGTGCTCCCGCCACCAGTACAGGGCGAGGGTGCCGGCGAGCAGCGCCAGCGTGATCCAGAGCAGATACTTGGCGATCAGGTCGACCACGTCGACGACCGGCTGGCCGATCCACCAGCCCAACGCCAGGTACGTGGCCTGGAGGAACAGCGAGCTGAGCAGGACCGGGACGAGGAAACGCCGCAGCCCGATGCCGGCCGCGCCGATGGCGGCGAAGACGATCGGCATCGGGAAGGGCAGGGGCAAGAAGGTCAGGAAGACGGCCGGCCAGAAGTAGCGCTCGGTCAAGCGCACGGCCCGGGCGGCCCGCCGCTTCGACCGCTCGGTCTGGCCGGCCCACAATTCGATAATGGCGTTGCCCCAGAGGTGGCCGGCCCACCAGTACAGCCACGAGAACTTGACCAGGGAGACGGCCGCGACCAGCCAGACCAGTCCGACGAACCACCACGGGTCGCCGTAGACCCGGGCGTAGGCGCCGACGGTGACGACGGACGCGCGGCCGCCGGTCAGGCAGGCGGCCAGAGCCGGCGACCACGTGATCAGCCGGGGCCGGAAGATGATGACCAGAACGGAGTAGACGCCGACCGCCATGATGCCCGTCCAACAGCCGATGTCCTGCTTGGTCGGCTTGTGCGCCCAGGGCAGGCCGGGCTGCTCGTACCACGGCCGCTCCGCCACAACATCCACGGGGACGCCGGGGCCATCCACCGCATCGTCCGCAGGCGCCACAACATCCACGGGGACGCCGGGGCCGTCGGGCGACGCCTCGCCGGGATCCTGCGCGGGCGCGACCGCAGAATCGCCGACGGTCTCCGCCGCGCCGTCCGCTGCCGCCTGCTGGTCCATGCGCTCACCGTAGCGTTTCGGCTGCCCGGCCAGCCTGCCGGACCTTCGGCCCCGGCGCGCCGACGAGCCTCCCTCCAGACCGAGCCCCCTGACGTCGCCGACAGGTGGCCCGCCCGGACGCGCCGACGAGCAGCCCTCCTGACCGCGCCCAAGAAAGAGTTCGCACCCCGCGCGTCGAACACCAGCAGCCGGTTGGCCACCCCCGACCGCGCCCAAGAAAGAGTCCGCACCCCCCCTCTTGGCGCCGCCCGCCCCGTGTGAAAGACTGCCGGAGACGGAATCCGAGGAGGGTTGGCCGTCCGCAGCTACTGCGGCGATCCCCCCGCCCTCCCCGAAATCCTCACCCACTACGGATCGTCGGGCACGTACCGCCCGTGGAAAGGCGACTGAATCGTCATGTCTACTGTCACATTTGTTGAAGCCACCCGCATCTACCCCGGCTCCGAGCACCCCGCCGTCGACCGTCTCAACCTCGAGATCGGCGACGGCGAATTCATGGTGCTGGTCGGGCCGTCCGGCTGCGGCAAGTCGACGTCGTTGCGCATGCTGGCCGGCCTGGAAGAGGTCAACGGGGGCAAGATCCTGATCGGCGACAGAGATGTCACCGACCTGCCGCCCAAAGACCGCGACATCGCCATGGTGTTCCAGAATTACGCCCTGTATCCCCACATGACGGTGGCCGACAATATGGGCTTCGCCCTGAAAATGCAGAATGTGCCGAAGGCGGAACGCCAAGAGCGCGTCCTGCAGGCCGCCAAGCTGCTGGGCTTGGAAGATTTCCTCAACCGCAAGCCCAAGGCCCTGTCGGGCGGCCAGCGCCAGCGCGTCGCCATGGGCCGGGCCATCGTCCGCCAGCCCCACGTCTTCTTGATGGACGAGCCGCTGAGCAACCTCGACGCCAAGCTGCGCGTCGCCACGCGCACCCAGATCGCCGCCCTGCAGCAGCGCCTCGGCGTCACCACGGTCTACGTCACCCACGACCAGGTCGAGGCCATGACGATGGGCGACCGCGTGGCCGTGATGAACAACGGCCTGTTGCAGCAGGTCGATTCCCCGCTGTCGCTCTACGACAAGCCGAAGAACCTGTTCGTCGCCGGCTTCATCGGCTCGCCGGCCATGAACCTGATCGAGGGCAAGGTGACCGACAGCGGCGTCCAGATCGGCGACTACACGCTGCCGGTGCCCCGCGAGGTCCTGGACAGGGCCAAGGGCGAGCCGACGCTGACCGTCGGCATCCGCCCGGAGGCGTTCGAGACGTCGGACCACGGCATCGCCGTCGACGTCTCGATCATCGAGGAACTGGGCGCCGACACCTATCTCTACGGCACCTTGGCCGGACACCGCGACGAGGGCGTCGACGCCCAGCAGTTGGTCGCCCGGACCTCGGGCCGCCACAAGGGCAAGGGCGGCGGCACGGTCCGCCTGGCCGTCGACGAGGCCCAGTTGCACGTCTTCTCGAACGTCACCCAGGAACGGATCTCGTAACGCGGAGGAGTTCCCCCTCCCGGGGCAGACACCGCCCGCAGCGAGGCTGAGTCCGAACAGCGTTCCGCCCGCCCTGTCAAGGTGGGTCCGAACAGCGTTCCGCCCGCCCTGTCAAGGTGAGTCCGAACAGCGTTCCGCCCGCCCGCCCAACCCGCCGCCAGGCGGACGCGGCGGCGGGGACGACGCTGGCGCCCCCGTGAGCCCGGCCAGCGGATCCGGCTCGACACAGATCGGGCCTTGACGCGCCGAGCCGCCCCTCGTGGTCCCGGCCAGTGGGATCTGGCGCGACCTCGGCCTTGGCCGACGGGGTATTCTCGACGCCGACTTCACCCCTCCCTCCCGACGGGACAATTGGACCAGTGCCACGTTTCATTTCCGCCAAACCCGACTCGCGTCTTATCCCCCTGCCGTGGGAGACGCCGCTGGCCGAGTGGCCGACCGACCTCCTGGTCGCCCTGCCGCGCGGCCTCAGCCGCCACGTGGTGCGCTTCATCAAGGTGGGCGACTCGGTCTACGCCGCCAAGGAGGTCATCGGCTACCTGGCCGAGCACGAATACCGGCTGTTGCGCGACCTCGTCCGCCTCGGCACGCCGTCGGTCGAGCCGGTCGGCATCATCACCGAGCGGGGCTGCTCCCAGGGGGTGCCGCTCGATCCCGTCCTGATCACGCGCCACCTCCAGTTCGCCCTGCCCTACCGCTCCCTCTTCGCCCCCGGCGTCCGCCAGGAGACGGTGTCGCGCCTGATCGACGCCATGGTCGTCCTGCTGGCCCGGCTCCACCTGATCGGTTTCAAGTGGGGCGACGTCTCGTTGTCCAACATCTTGTTCCGGCGTGACGCCGACACCTTCGCCGCCTACTTGGTCGACGCCGAGACCGGCGAATTGCACGACGGGCTGAGCGCCGGCCAGCGCGAGGAGGACCTCGACATCGCCCGGACCAACCTCTACGGCGACTTCCTCGACCTCAAGGCCGGCAACCTGCTGCAGGAGGACCTCGACCCGCTGCGGCTCGTGGAAACCGTCCTGGCGCGCTACCGCGAGCTGTGGCACGAGCTGACCGGCGCCGAGGTCTTCTCCGGCGACGAATTGGGCCGGATCGAGAACCGCGTCCGCCGGCTCAACGCGCTCGGCTTCGACGTCGCCGAGCTCGACATCGTGACCGACGCCGACAAGGAGACGATCCGAATCCAGCCGAAGGTGGTCGACGCCGGCCACCACTCGCGCCGCCTGATGCGCCTGACCGGCCTCGACCCGGAGGAGAACCAGGCCCGCCGCATCCTCAACGACCTCGACACCTACCGCTGGCGCACCGGCCAGAGCCACGTCGACGAGGCCGTCGTGGCCCACGAGTGGCTGACCAAGGTGTTCGAGCCCGTGATCGAGGCGGTGCCGCCTGACTTGCGGGCCAAGCGGGAACCGGCCCAAATCTTCCACGAGGTGCTGGAGTACCGCTGGTACCAAGGGCAGCGCGAGAACCGGGAGGTGCCCATGATCGAGGCCGCCCGGGGCTATGTCCGCGATGTCTTGTCCGATCTGCCGGACGAGGCCATGAACCCCGACCTGCTCGACCCCGTGCTCGACCACCGCGTTCTGATCAATCCTTACGACCCGTCGATGGGCTACGTCGACGAGGGCGACGAGCCGCCCCACGACCCGTTCGACGACGAGGCGGCCAACGTCGTGGTGCCGGCGGTCTTGGACCTGGCGACGGTGCGCCGGGCGCAGCGGGCCAGACAAGCGGCCGCCGCCGCCTGACCGCGTTGGCCTGACCGCGTTGGCCTGACCGCGTTGGCCTGACCGCGTTGGCCTGACCGCGTTGGCCTGACCGCGTTGGCCTCAGCGCTTTGGCCTGACCGAGTTGGCTTGTGGTCGCCGACAATCAACGATGTGTTGATCGACGTGTTCTCAGTTGAGTGCCCAGCAGGCTGATTGGTAGGATGACCGGACCGCTTGGGCAGTCCCAAGGCGTGTTCAACGCGGGGTTGATGTGGCTGTTCTTCTCCCCAGGGCAGACGCGGGTGGCGTGGCCGACGATTCTGTTAATCAGTCGTGGCTTCTCCGGCAATGTGCGCTACCGGCCCCGGACGTGGTTTCTTCTGGGCGGCCTTGGAATCCTCCAACGTGGTACATCCCCGACTCGTAAAGGAAAACATAGTGAAAGCTCATTCAGACACTCAGGCCGGCGTCGCCTCGCGCCGGCCTGGCTGGCGCGCGGCCGCCGTCGTGGTCGCCAGCGCGCTGGCCATCGGCGGCGCCGCCCTCGGGGCGCACGCCGTACCCTCCATCACACTGGCGTGGGACGGCACCCCTGCCGTTCACGCGCTGCTGACGCACGTGGCCGTCGATCCGATCGTCGCGAACTTCTGCACGTCGGAGGCGACCACCGTCCAGGCCACGGTGACCAGCGACGACGGGCTCGACATGCCCAGGGTGCGGACCTTCGCCGAGCAGACAACCTCAGCCGCCTGCCCGGGCGACGGCCAGACGGTTTCCTGGGACGGCACGGATGACGCCAACGCCATGGTTCCCGCCGGCCGTTACACCCTGCACCTATCCGGCCCGGACACCAACGAATTGACGCTGGCCCTCACGGTCGAAGGTCCGGCCGATCCCGAGCCCACTGCCGAAGAGCCCACCAACAGCGCCCCCGTGGCGGCCGACGACAGCGCCACCGTCGAGCAGGACCAGGTCCTGACCGTCGCCGCGCCCGGCGTCTTGGCCAACGACACCGACGCCGACAACGACCCGCTGACCGCGGCGGTCGTCGCCCAGCCGGCCCACGGCAGCGTGGAACTGGCCAGCGACGGCGCCTACGTCTACACCCCGGAGGCAGGCTTCGTCGGCGACGATTCCTTCACCTACGTGGCCAACGACGGCACCGCCGACTCCGACCCCGCCACCGTCACGATCACCGTGACCGCCGCCGAAGTCGTGACCCCGCTCGCCATCCAGCTGCCCGTGCCCGTGATCGAGGGCCTCCCGACCGTCGGCCAGACCCTGACCGCCGCCGTCGGCGAAGTGACCCCGGCCGAAGCCGCCCTGGCCTACCAGTGGAACTGCGGCGACGCCGCCATCGCCGACGCCACCGCCGCGACCTACACGCCGGCCGAGGCCGACGTCGATTGCGCGCTGACCGTCACCGTCACGGCCACCCTCCCGGACTACCCCAAGGTCAGCCAGACGTCGGCGCCGGTGACGGTGGCCACCGCCGTGCCGCCGGCTGAGGCGCTGGCCATCACCAACGGCGGCACCGCCATCGCGGTCACCGCCGGCCAGACCGGGACCCTGACCGTGACGACCAACGCCGCCGCCGACGCGACGGTCAGCTTCGCCGTCGTCAGCGGCCCCGACTGGGCGACCGTCGACACCGCCAGCGGCGTCATCACGGCGTCCCCGGCCGCGACCGTGGCCGCCGGTTCCTTCACCGTCACGGTGTCGGCCACCGTCGGCGACGAGACCGTCGAGGCCAGCTACTCGATCACAGTGGCCGATGGCGTCATCCCGACGGGCGTGACCGCGTCCCCGACCGCGCTCGCCTTCCCCGGCCCCGGCGGCACCGCCACGTTCACGGTCACCTCGTCGACCGCGTGGAAGCTGACCGGCCTGCCCAAGTGGGCCACGGCCAGCGTCACGTCGGGCCCGGTGGGCACCACGACGGTGACCGTGACGGCGAAGAAGTACTCCGGGCTGTTCGCGTCGCGTCACGCCACCGTGACGGTCAGCGCCGGCAACTACAAGGCCACGGTGACCCTCAACCAGACCAAGGACAAGGCCGGTGCGAGCGGCGGGACTCTCAACTGGCTGAGCACCTGGTTCGCCAACGTGGTGCGCACGCTGCAGAACCTGTTCGCGAACATGTTCGGCACCGGCGGCGCGTAGGAGCTTGGGTCAGAACGCTGTTCCGTGACACGGGCGCCAGGCGGGATGAGTGGTGGATACCAGATGTTGCAGTCGTCTTGGACATACGACGCAACATCTGGGATTCGCCAATCGCCCGCCTGACGTTCGTGGCGCGGGACATGGTTCTGACCCACGCTCCTGGTCCACCACGTAGCCGGGGAGGCCGGCGCCCGCGTGGCGGGCTGAGCCGATCCGGTGACCGGAAACGACAACCTCAGGTGGTGGTCCCGACCCAACAGTCGGGGCCACCACCTGTGTCGTTGCCCGGCGGGTGTTACGTACTACACTGTCTGTGGTACGTAATCTCGGAGGTGTGGTGCAGGTTCATGTTCATCCGCGAGTGATGGCCAGACACCCGGAGATTGCGGCGAGCGATACGGTATCCGCCTTCGAGGGCACCTTGCGCAAGGCCAAGCGCACGGACACGTACCCCCCACAGTGGGTCGGGGTCGGGCTCGACCAGAAAGGCCGTCTGCTGGAGTACGTCGCCATCGAATTGGGCCCCGACGAGTGGCTCCTGTTCCACACCATGAAGGCAACGCCGAAAGTCCTGATCGAAACGGGCATGAGAAGGAGATGACGATGGCCACGTACACGGCAGCTTCGGGCGCCACGTTCACCGACGCCGACCTGGAACGGTGGGGCGAGCAGGCCGAAGCCGGGTTCCCCGGCGCCCAATTCGGCCCGTCCTCTCCCGGCCGCCCGATCAGCGTGGGGCTCGACGCCCGACCGTTCACACTGCGGCTCGACGCCGCCCGCCGGGCCAAACTCGAAGCGCGAGCGAAAGAACAGAACACCAACCCCTCCCAGCTCGTGCGCGATCTGATTGACGCCCTGTGACCGGCGGGTGGCCCGAGATCGGGGCAACGCAGGTTGGGTTGGGATCGAGACACGCCGGAAACGGGCGGGCCGCGGACAGCCGACTCCCGGGTTAGCGACCGTCTTGGCCGGTCGTGGACCCAAGACGGTCGCTAAGTCGGGAGTGCGAGGTGTCGGAGCCAGCCCACGGGGGGCCAAGAGCCGGGTGGCGCGTCGCCAGCACCCCCCGCTCAGAGCCAGCCCACGTGGGGCGCCAGGGCGGCGTAACCGACGAAGGCGGCGATGTCCATGAAGGTGTGGGCCAAGACCAGGGGCAGAACGCGGCCCCAGCGCTGGTAACACCAGCCGAAGACGAGCCCCATGACGAGGTTGCCCAGCGCGCCGCCCCAGCCCTGGTAGAGGTGGTAGGAGCCCCGGATGACGGCGGACACCATCAGGGCGGCCCAGGGGTTCCAGCGCAGGTCCTCAAGCCGGGTCAACAGGTAGCCCAGCATGATGACCTCTTCCTGTAGCCCCGCCATCAGCGCCGCCACGATCAGCGCCGGGACCGCCCACCAGACGCCGCCCAGGTTGGCGGCCGAGACGGCGGTGTTGAGGCCAAGTTGGCGGGCAAGCAGGTAGAACCCGAGCCCGGGCAGGCCGACGCCGGCGAACAGGGCGACGGCGTAGAGCAGGTCACGCCCGGGCCGGGTCAGGTCGAACCCGATCAGCCGCCGGGCCGAGGGGGGTCGGTCGGGGGCGACAGGGGTTTCGGCCGCAGGCGGGGCGTCGTCGCCCCTCAGGGTCAGGCGCGCCCGCAACCAACGGTCGCGCAACGCCACGTGCAGCAAGTACAAGACGAGCAAGACCTGGGCCAGGGGCAGGATGACCGTCGCCACCTGGTATGACAGGGAGAGCCAGGGCCGGTCCGGCGTGGCGGCGACATTCATCGGCGTGATCTGCTGGCTCATCGGCTGGGGCCGAGTCAACACGTCTAGCAGCGACAAGACCGAGTAGACGGCCGACCGGCCCAACGTCAGGGCCATCACGATGACAATCTCCAGGCCGACGCGGGCGCCCGCCCTCGGCGCGGCAGTCACCCCAGGGGCGTGGGTCGAAACATCGTTCCGACCGAGGGGAGTCGGGCGGGATGAGATCCGGCGTTCCTCGGGCGGGACATGGTCTCGACCCAGGCTCCCCGGGGCGTCAGGCCTTGTCACCCGGTCCATGCCCGGACCTGGTCCATCAGGTACGAGACCACCACGTCCATGGCGTCGACCGCCGGGCTCGTCAAGGAGCGGTGCAATTCCGACAGTTCCGTACACGCCAGCAGCACCGGGCCTACCCCGGCGGCGCTCAGGCCGCGCACCACGTGGTCGAGGCGCGGCGCCAACTCCGTCACGGGCACGCCGGCCTTGCGCGCCCGGATGATCGCCATGACCTCGGGCTGCACCGCGGCGGTCGGCGCCACGGTCAGGCCATGGCGGGCCAGGGCCGCGTGATAGAGGCGGCTGGCCTGCGTGCCGTCGGTGGCGAGGACGGCGACGGACGGGCCGGCGGGTAGGGACGGGTGGGTCGCGCGGGCCAGACCGGCGGCCACGACCTCGACCCAATCGACGATCGGCACCGAAGTGGCGTCGGTCAGCTCCGGCAGGAAGGCCGAGGCGGTGTTGCAGGCCATGACGAGAAGGTCGGCGCCGGCGGCGGTCAGCCGCTCGACCATCCGGCGCAGCGCCGGCACGGGGCTGGGCCCGCCGTGCAGCAGCGCCTCGGTCCGGTCGGGGACCGAGGGGTCGGAGTCGATGATGACGTGGAGGTGGTCTTGGTCGCGCCGCGCCGGCGTGGCCAGCGTCAGGCGCCGGTACAGCTCGGCGCTGGCGGCGGGCCCCATGCCGCCAAGGATCCCGATGACAGGTCGGGCGGGTATCAGCGGTGACACAAAGGTCATTCTCCTATCACCCCCCCGCATTTCGTCATCAAAGAACCGGTGCTACGTTGCCCTCAGAGTAATGGTCTCAACACTTAAGGAGGAGTGGTGAGTCAACTTAGTCCAGATCCCATCTCCACTGCCAACGGTGGTAGTGCAGCCCTCCGGGACAAAGCGGACGCCGGCTACTCTTCGGGTCTCAAGACTCGACACATGCGCATGATCGCGATCGGCGGCTCCATCGGCACCGGGCTTTTCCTGGGCGCGGGCGGACGGCTGGGCCAAGGCGGCCCGGCGCTGGCGCTGGTCTACCTGATCTGCGGCGTTTTCGCCTTCCTGATGGCCCGGGCCCTCGGCGAAATGGCCGTCTACCGGCCGTCGTCGGGCGCCTTCGTGTCCTATGCCCGTGAATTCCAAGGGGAGAAGGGCGCCTATATCACGGGCTGGTTCTTCTTCCTCGACTGGTGCACGACGGTCATGGCCGATATCAGCGCGGCCGCCCTCTATTTCCACTACTGGAGCCCCTTCCAGGGCGTTCCCCAATGGGTCATCGCGCTGGTCGTGTTGATCGCGATCTTCGCCCTCAACATCATGGCCGTGAAATTCTTCGGCGAGTTCGAGTTCTGGTTCGCCATGATCAAAGTGGCCGCCATCGTGATTTTCATGCTGGTCACCTTGTTCTACATCGTGACCGGCAGCAAGGTCGGCGACCAGACCGCCGGCTTCACCGTCATCACGAGCCACGGCGGCTTCTTCCCCAACGGCGTCGCCCCGATGTTCACCCTCGCCCTGGGCGTCGTCTTCGCCTTCGGCGGCACCGAGATGATCGGCGTCGCGGCGGGCGAGGCCAAGGACGCCGCCAAGGTCATGCCCAAGGCGGTCAACTCGATGATCTGGCGTATCTGCCTGTTCTACATCGGCTCCGTCGTGCTCATGACGATGGTGCTGCCGTGGACCGCCTACAGCTCGACCGAATCGCCGTTCGTCACCTTCTTCAGCCGCATCGGCGTGCCCCACGCCGGCGACATCATGAACCTCGTCGTCATCACCGCCGTCTTGTCCTCGCTCAACGGCGGCCTCTACGCCACCGGCCGGACGCTGCGCTCGATGGCCGTGGCCGGCGAGGCGCCCAAGGTGGCCGCCTACCTGAACAAGAACAAGGTGCCCTCGCACGGCATCATGATCACGGCCGGGCTGGGGCTCATCGGCGTCCTGATCAACTACATCTGGCCGTCGCACGCCTTCGAGATCGTCATGAACCTGGCCGGCATCGGCATCGCCGTGACCTGGATCTCGATCATGGTGTCGCACCTGATCTTCGTCCGGAAAGCCCGCCAGGGAGCGCTGCAACGGCCCAAGTACCGGCTGCCCGGGTCGCCCGTGGTCGAGATCGTGACCATCGCCTTCCTGCTGGCCATCATCGTCGGCACGGGCTTCCAGAGCATCGACGGGCGGTGGACGATCCTCGGCTTCGTCTTCTTCTCGCTGCTGCTGGTGGCCGGCTGGTTCGCCATCCGCCACAAGATCGACACCTCGCTACTGGACACCATGTTCGACGAGAACATCGAGGCCAGCCTCGACGCCACGGCTGCCCGCGCCGTGGCCGGGCGGCTCGACCACCCGAACGACGACCCCTCCTCCGACCAGGGGCCGCCAAAGTAGCCGCCCGCCGCGGTCACGTGGTCACGCCGGACACGCCGGCCACGCGGCCAGCGGTCACGCCGGTCACGCCGGACACGCGGTCGATCGGTCACGCGGTCACGCGGTCGATCGGTCGAGCGGTCACGCGGTCGAGCGGTCACGTGGTCAGCCGGTCGGGCGCTCGGGTTGCCGAGCGCCCGACCGGCGTCTGCTGGGAGGCAGTCCTCTCCCCCCGAGGCAACGCCGTCCCAGCCGCCGACGCGTGATCCGTGGCACCCCCCGGTCTGCGGCATAATCGTCCACAGCCGCCGCTCTAAATCCAGAGTTTTCGCCGGCTGAAGCGTGGTGGAGACCGTCGTCACGCCCCCCCGACGGGCCGGCGGAGGCGGCGGCAGGCCCACCGGCAGCCTCAACACCGAGCCAAGGAGACCATCATGGAGCA
>Ga0209629_10002297_pt1 | contig 12896 bp, 8 predicted proteins | sample TergutCu122P5_FD_187286 | JGI IMG/M metagenome (GOLD analysis project Ga0209629, IMG submission 187286) | Cubitermes ugandensis P5 segment gut microbial communities from Kakamega Forest, Kenya - Cu122 P5 (SPAdes) (version 2) | ecosystem: Host-associated > Arthropoda: Insects > Digestive system >... | reverse complement strand
CACCCCCCCCAATAATATTTTTTTTATGCATGTGTCCTCTAATGTTTAGAGATTGTTTTGTATCTGTCATCTATATCTGAACCACTTTTGAAGTTCTTGAGTGTGATGCTGTTTCAAAAAAATGTAATGAAGCAATAAATTTTTAAAGTGGTTTATATTGAGAATTCAAATGCTCTGGAATGTGACACCACTAGGTTTTGGGTGTGTATTGATATGCCAAGAATTAAACTGTATGAGAAGGCAATGCTTCCCGTTTCTGTAGCTCTGTAGGTTGTATAGCTTAGTCAATGAAACCTGCGACTGCATGAGTGAATACAAATCCTGGCAAGAGTGAGTAATTTTATTTGTTGTCTACATATCCAGAGCGGGTGAGGGGTCCAGCTTTCTGTTCAGTGGATTCCAAGTAGTCTCTGCCATGAAAGTGGCCAGAGTATGGAAAATATGACTCATCAACATCAGTTACAGAGTTTAAGAATTTGTAAACATCTACTTCCACCCCCTAGATTCTCAAATCATGTATCTTTGTGTCTCCAGTCATTTATCTATGTGTGTATTAAACTCCTTAAAGGGTATTTAGACAAAACAAGATTTCAGAAAAGTCTCAATTTTGATTTCAAGACCAATGAAAGTCCACGGAAAGAAAGTTTCGTATATCTGAGTAAGTAAAGTAAAAGTAAAGGTGTCCCGTGACAGGCGTTCTGGGTAGGTTAAGGCCCTGGATTTTCTTGACGTTTCGGCACTACAAGGGTGGTAGGTTGTCAGCCAAATGCACCGGCCACCTTTACGCCAGGAGAAATCCCTGGTACTCACTTTCAGAGGCTTAGTCGACCTCAGGGCACGTGGTTCTGTCGGGGGTACCACGGAAAAAATCCCCAGTGACACCACTGGGAATCGATCCCGGGACCGCCTGACTAGTATCGCAGCGCCTTAACCACTACGCTACCCCAGACCTCACATATATCTGAGTATTTTAAAATAAATACAGTACAAATGTAATATGTGTTACAAGACCCCATTTCTCACTATCTTATAATTATAAACAAAAATATCAGAATTCATCTTATGAGACTTGGAATATCTTAAAACAATTCGTTATGTGTAAGTCATTTAAGTGAATACCAAATTTTGTCATATGTTTGTGATACAGGGCAAGATGGTATAATATAGTTGATGTAGTGACAACTAAAGAATTATGGTTTGATTCCAGACAGAACAAAAGATTTTTTTTCTTCTCCACAGTGTTCAGACTGGGTCTGATGACCACACAGTCTCCTTTTCAGCGGGTAATTGGAGCTCTTTGCCCATATGCCATCATGGCATGCACAGGGGCAACTTACATTTGCTTTGTTACGTTATAAACCACTGTCTGAAATAAATTAATGAGAAATTTCAAAGCTCAGGATTTTAAGGCAATAAATACATAATAGTCAAGGATCACTGGACTGCATTTAATGAATAATGTAAAAGATAAAATAATTTATAACATTCAAGTTTCATTGTGCCAGAAATCGATGAAGTGCATTATCTTCTGTTCCTTGTTTTAAAAATTCTCTGACCTGTATATCATAGCAGACCTTATTTAGTTCATGTATAGTATTTACTTCTTTGCCCTGTATGTGTAACAAAACACAATGAAGCATCATCTAACAAGACTATCATGGTATGGAGTTGTAAAACCAGTAAATATAAAGTTATTCTTGTGGATGATCCAGAGTGAATGAAACATACTGTGTGTTTTTGTGTGTTCTGTGAACATTTGGTTATTCCTTTGTCTTGACTGAACTGGGTTATTTCATAATCCATTTATGTGTGTCAGGATGAATGTTTGTGTTTCATCTCTTGCTCATTACAAACAGATAGTTTGGGTTTTATTAATAGCCTTCATTCTAGATATATAATTTAGCATGGAATATTGACCTAAAGGTAACATGTATCAGACTTTTTAAATCTTTACAAAAATGTCTTTACTATTGTACTCATTAATAGGCAAAATTTTGTAAGAGTTTTAAACCTTGCTGTTACCTAATTATACTACACATTAATAGACTAACATTCTATACATATTAAACAAGATACACCTAAAATTTTGAATTAGTTATAGAGTTTAATTCTTATTATAGAAATTATGAATTAGACCAGTTTTATAATACTACTTCAGAGGAGTAATTTTTTAAGAGTCCTGTGGTACAATTCCCATTTTACAATCATTAACATGCTTCAGTAAGGCCACGGATCATGTTTGAATTTGTTCTGAATCTTTGTAATGTAAGAAATGTGTTTGTGAGCTTCATGAATTAGATTATTTTCAATAGCAATAATATTAGACCAGCCACATAACTTGCAGCCAACTACACATTTTAACCTATTATAATACATTATAAGGGACCAGCTGTAACATCTGACATAAGCAGGATAGTATCAGATGCCAGAAGTGTTTTTTATTGAATTTTTTTACTTTTTATAATGTGGCTGAGATTTCTTGAACATAGCAATTTGAATTTGTCAGTGGCAGTTTTGCAGCAGTGGAAGAGCTGAGGGCATAATCATATGTTGAGACAGGAGAGATAAAGTGCTGGTAAAGAGGTGCAAGATTTCAGGTTCTCACAGCCAATGTGAGAAAGATTCAACTCTAGCAGGATGTTGTGATATGTCCAAGAGGGACTGGTTTACTCTGAAGATGGAGGCAGTACAATCCTTTGAAACAGTGGGAAGTATTTACCAAATGACTCAACATTACCATCCCACAAGACTTTGAATCTTTGGCAGTAGGTATAATTACATATACAGGGCTTCACAGTTGTACTCCTTACCTGATACAGCAAAGTGATCAAACAGGTGCAACGATTGGGATGTGTAACATGCATGCTAGAATGAGGTCATGTGAAATTTTTATTAGAGAACCTCAATTAAGAGATCATGTAGGAAATTTTAGCACAGACAGATGATGGTGTTAAAGTGGATCTTATAGAAGGAGGTTGTAATTTTGACATTCAGAGGACTGTGTTTCATGATATATTCTTATAATAAAACCAACAAGATGCACTGATTTCTCAAATTTATTTTGGTATAGAACTCTACATATTTGGGACAGGTTTACTGTCCATCATCAGGAGTCTAGTACTGTACACACAGCAATAGGTATATGTCATACAGGTTTTGCTGACTGCTTGCTAGTGGGATCAGGATGTTCCATCAAGCTCCTAGGCTTGATGGCCTCTTGTAATAATAGTAATAAATCTTACAGAACATAACAAGTAGAAATTTTGTGTGAAGTGTCTAAGGAAGATTCTTTACTGTGGAAAGTAAGTGAGTTAATTGGTTGTTTAGTTGTTTGTTTGTTTGTTTGTCAGTTAGTTGTAGAAGATTCAGTCTTCTGGGATAATTCATGTGGAGTTTGTTATTTGCTCGGTCAGTCAGTCAGTCAGTAGTCAGTTAGTTGTAGAAGATTCAGTTATTCTGGGATAATTCATGTTGACTGGTAAGTAGTTACAGATGTCCAGGGGAGCTTGCTGCCTCTATTTTCAGGGTCCAGCTAGATGAAGGTAGCAGGCTGCTCTGAAAAATCCATAGCTATTTACAAATTGACATGGCATTATATCCCAGAAACATCAATTATCATTGGCAATGCTGTGAAAACATAAATCTTGCATATATGTAATATGAAGAGGTGATGTATACTGTAGCATTGGTTGCAGTGCATCATATATCAGTGTTTTGTGATACACCAGACAAACAAATTTAAAGCTATTCTTTACCAAAAGTGAGCTATAAATTTCGCAGTTGTTTCACTGTACACCCATTTGCCTAACAGCTACCATTCCTCTGCTTGTCTTACAGGCATATACCAGCTATTGTATTCTAGTTTTGTTCCATGTATAGGCTCTCTCTGTCTGTCTGTCAGTCTGCGTTGGTGTTCTCGCAGTTCATTATAGGCATATCAGACTCTGTTATGAATTTCAACTAACAAAACCACGTTCCATCATTACTTTAAATTAAATTGATTGTAATGTTTACTATACACTTTATATTTAATTAAAACTGAATGTAACAGTTATGACAGTGAACAATAATGAAGTAAACTTTTCCTGTCTCCTGAAGCAGGAAGGTGAACCTGGGCTGTTGACACAGCAGTGGTGCAGTGTAGGTAGGGTGGAGGGAGCAGGCAGCAAATTTAATGCCCTACCACCTGTGTTCATTCTGTCTCTGGTCTGAATGTAAACAAGAATAGGAATTATGTTCATCATTGGACAGTCACAAATAATAAGGGAATGTTTCCAAACTGAATGAAAAAAGAAGGGACAAACAGGATCTGAAAATCAAATGCAGTTCAAAACATGATTGAATGAGGAAGAGCTTTTATGCGAAGAATGCTGATCTTTTCATATAAAAGAATTATCTGTAATGCGGCAGTGTGACTTAACTTTAGATTTCATGCACTGGTTTTAGGTCATTGCAGTGCCTTAATTTTACTTCATGACAAACTGGTGTCAGAGATCAACTCAACAGAGCAGACTCCTTCAGAAGCTAGTACTCAGTTACGAGAGTCCCTACCCTAAGCCATATGATTTCGGTCCAAATCTTCACCCTCCAGTCTTTTCAAGATCCATTTTAATATTATCCTATGATCTGTGCCTAGGATTCTCAGCCGGTCTCTCTTCTTCTGTCCAAAATTTGTATGTGTTTCTCATCTCTCCCTTGTATTCTACATATCTCACTCATTCTATCGGCTTGTTTGATTACCCTGATAATATTTGGTGAAGGATATGAATCATGAAGCTTCTCATTATGCAGTTTTCTCCAGCTGGTGTTACTTCCTCTCTCTTAGGTCCAAATATTCTCCTCAGCACCCTGTTCTCTGTTCTTCTGTTGAGGTGGGACACTATGTTTCACACCCATTCAAATCAGCAGGTAAAAGTGTAGTTTAATATTTGTGGTGTTAGATATGATATGGAAGGGTTAAATTGTTCATAACTGCTTAACTAAAAAATTCCTCAAATTTAGTCCACTCTTAATCTAATCACATATATAACTTTTATCAATTACTTTAAAATTTTCACATTTTTGTACTATGATTTTGTCCTATCTGTGGTGACAAAACATGAACATATATTGAGTTGTCTCTGCATTTACTTCTAGATATACATCTGTACTAATGCTTAATAGTTCCTTTGTTTTTATTTATAACATGTATGTTATATCCCATTGAATTAAAACTTTTAAATTAAATATTCTATAATGTTAAGAAATAATTTTGAAAATAAATGTATGAGACTAATTTTGCTACGAAAGTTTCATGGTGATATTTTGTACTACAAGTTTTCTGATTGAAATTATTGATACATTGTTCAGTAGTAGTTAAAATTGTTGTCTTATTGTTAAAAGGGATCATGATACAAAGATCTGTAAACAACATAAAACATATTGAGGTCTGTTCTTTTATTTTAAACACTTTTTCATATGATGTACATTGAATTAAACCTCTCTACATTATTATATCTGTACTGCTGATGAGATACATACTGTTATTAGTTCTAGTTAAGAGTGCATTTGAATCTTTAATAAATTAAGAGAAAGACTAATGGGAGCCAGAATAGTGTAGCTGATATAGTGACTAGGCTATGGGTGGGACCGCTGAGGGACAAAAGATTTTTCTCCAGTGTCCAGACAATCTCCGAGGCCAGCCTCTCCCCCTGTTCAGTGGGTGTCAGAGGCTCTTTCACAAGAGATAGTGTGTCTGGGGAGTGAGGTTTACCATGCACCTCCATCTGGTGCCGAGGTTAGGAATGAGTGGAGATGTACCTTCATTTCCCAATTTGCCATCATATCATGCACAGAGACAACTTTACCTTTATATAAGTTTGAAATTCACCGTTATATTTAAACACATAATCAGTAGTGCATAATTGCAAAGAATGCTCATGTGCTCCAAACTGTAGTATACATTTCTAATTTTCTTGGTATGTTTGGAATTGCGCTATGATGAGTTTCCACTATGCTGATCAAAATGTGGATTCCAGATTGTGCATCTTACAGTTTTGTTTTAGTTTTATGGCATATTTTTCAAATTGGTTTATTGTGTTGTTATTTGAATTCAGAGAACATCATGACAGTGTGGTTCAGCTGTGTTAATCCTTGGTGGTGTTTTGTAAAAGGGTTTATGACATATAACTAAACATGGGGTAAGAACCCTGTTTTGGAAAGGATTACAAGTATGTGGTTTGTTTTACACACAGTTTCTTAGTACCCATGAATATGAATTATTGGCAGCCTCTGAAAAGTATTATGTATGTTAAAAGAGCACTAACACATATTTCATATGTAAAATTTTAAATTTTTTTTTTTTTCACGCTGTAATGGGCAGCTATTTTCAACTTAATTATGTATAGTTTTTTAAACAAATTTGATCTGCTGTTCATGTTTTCATCTTCATTTGCTATGTTAAAAGATACCATTCTACTGATAGACACAATGTAGCTGGAATCTATCTAATTACAGTCTTACAGTAGGCGTTGTGTTGTTGTGATGAAGGTCTTTCCTTCCTTTGCCCTCATAACTTAACAATGTTACAACTTCTCATGTTATTTTTCCTTGTTAATTTACCACACTTGGAAATCTCAATATACTCATAGGTTAACATCCATTTTTTGTAACATATGTCACATTCAGCAGGTGGTGTCCCAGTTGTCAAGGGTAGATACTGCAGGAAGCATGGAGAAAAGAGAATTCATTGCATTATGAATACTTTAAAGTGTCATCACAAGTATGACTCTGTAAACTTTATCATTAGTAAAAATTATCTATGTATTGGTTCAGTTAGCTACAAATATTTTTGTGGTGATGGGAATTTACCCAGACATTCAAATCCTGGTAAGGTATACTCTGTATGTTACCTCAGTTTATCTAACAACACTCAACAACTGTGTAGGATTTATAGCATTGAAGTAGGAATGACATGATGTTTATGAATGGTGAATTGGGAGGAATGTGACTTATGTGAATGTATAATCCAAGCATTCTTTATGATGGACTAAAAAAAACTCAGGTTAGGTAATTTCTGTGCTGAGATTTGACTTCAGAGTCTCTAAAATGCAAGGGGGCATGACCAGTGACTACAAAAGCATTCAGGGAATTTTGTTTGTTGATGGCTAAAGTAGGAAGTGTAATGTAATGTAATTTATTTGCATTCCATAAATCCAGATTAGGATACAATCCTGTGGATATGGACATTGTCTCATACATACTATCTAACACAATATACAAAGTGTTAGTAGAATCTTAGCATTAAATAATAAAATACAATTTATAAAACATCTAAAACCTATAACATACAGATCTCCAATAAAAGTAATATGCTTTCAATTTTCTACCAGATTATCTCTGATAATTAAAATATTCTTCACTATTATAAAAAGAGTTTGAAAACAAAAAACTCTTTAAAGCATTCCAAAACAATTTTGTCTCATTAGCTAAATCTTTTATATTGTGATGAAGGTTGACATTTATCGTGATCCTAGTAATAGTAAAACTTGTACAGTTCCATATTTGACAAAGGCAATGTTGGGGATTTAATGTATTGTTTTGAAGACAGGCCACCAGTTTTTCTAAGTGCATCTCAGAGTTTGAATTCTGTGTGTTCTGTATTGTCACCACTTTATAATTGAGTTTGTTCTCGCACTATTCATGACAATGAAGCAGTAATTAAAACATTGGTGTGACTTGGAGTCCACAACATAAATCATTACTTCAACTGCAAGTTTTTCATCCTTACTCCATATGTACATGGGTGTAATAGCAGGTCATCTACAAATGTTTATAAGGGACATTCAGTAACATAGGTAAAAGGAATTAAACATCATAAGCCAGTGAAATTGTATGCAGTAGTATGTGTAGGATTTCATGCCAGGATATGTACAGAAATTAGTCATTAGAAACTATACAAATGGTATTGTGCCATGTAATAAATAAGTCAGCCCCTTAAAGTGATATTACATATTTCATATCACAATCATGTCTTAGCATTAGAAAGCCATTGTATTTGATAGGTTTACAAGCTATACTGCTAATGTTATTTTTTATTGTCACCAAATTTTATTTTTTGACAAAAATGTGTTGGGGCCCCCATTCTTCCTCTGTGTGTGCATATGTGTGTGTGTGTGTGTGTGTGGGCGCACGAGTGTTTTTGTGTCTGTCTGTGTCTGTGTGTGCATGCGTGCGTGCTTGTGTTAGTGAGTGAGTGGGTGAGTGAGTGACAGAGTGAGCGAGGGAATGTGTGTGTGTGTGTGTGTGTGTGTGTGTGTGTGTTTGTATTTTTTAAGAGAGACTACAGAAATGGAAATTTGATTTGTCAGGATTTGGAAACAGTCCAGCAGCAGATGACATTGTTTCAGTGATATACCTTCATTTACATAATGCATTTTAAGTTTTGAGATGAACTGTGTAAATCATGTAGTGAATTTCTCAATCAGTTAAGCAACAATTAGCTCCTTAAGAAAGATCCTGCGCCTTAAGAGCCATGATTGTTAATTTTGATATCTGGTAGGCACAGGAACTTTATCTTTCCTGGTATATTCACAACAGCTTTGGGGCTCATCCATCTTTCTTGTCATTTTGCACTGCGACTGCTGGAACATCAAGCTACTGTTACAGCCAACTTTTGCCAAAGTCCCTATATGCCTTAATGGCATGATGCTTAGGCTCAAGGGCTACTCTTTTATTTCATTATCTCTGCCAATGACTCCTAACAACTACCTTTACATTTCTGTCATTACCTTGTCACTTTGTATAGCTAGATTTCCAGTTTGAAAAATTAGATACACCTTCTTGTAGTGTCTGTAAAGCTACAAATGCTTTCTGACTTCTTTCTGCTCTTCTGCTTATCTGTAGCTTCTGTTGTACACTAATTGTACAAGTTGAAATAAGTGATTTTATCATGATCTGTGCTCGTTAAATAAAGATGACTTTTCATATCCAGAATTGTCTCTTATATCATTAACCCTACATTTTCACACCTGGGTGGCTACTTTCAAAGTCTTCATAGTGTGGAGAAGGATTGTTTCTTGGGGACATATTTGAAACCCCCTACCCCCTCCTGTTATGCTTGCTGCATGTAATGTATACAACTGTAATTCTTCAATGCATGTTAGTAACATTCTGAAGAATTGTTTAAATTGTTGCCTCTTACAGGGGACAACTGCTTTATGTATCGAATGTGTTCCATCAAAATCCTCATTAAACAAATCTTCAAATCACCAAGGGTTCTATAACATCTATTGTAAAAAGCCAGAATATTGGCCCCAACCCTAACACCCAAGGCACCCCAGTAACTTGGAATTTGACTCATAAAACATATAGGCCTATATAGTAACAAATCTTTAAAAAAATGTAGTGCTTGGTATGTGAAAATAAATTGAAGTAAATTAATGTACTGTATCATATGTCATGAAAACTCTCAAGCTTGCTGCTCAACTGCCCGCATGATAGCCACACTTTCACATTCCAACTTGCAATGAAGCAAAACTGAAATCACAAGGGAGGAGTTTACTATCTGCTGTATTCTTCTGAAGCAAGACTCTCAGATAATGGAGGTGCCTGTTCCTTGAAAGCCACTACATATAGTTCTGTAACACTTACTCATATGAAATCATCATTGTGCTCTTTCAACAAAGTCATACACTAATTGTCCAAAGTAAGTGCCTCCTCAGTGGCATTGGTAGTTAATACATCCATGGTAGCTCAATCGAGATCCTGCTTTCCCTTTAAAGTCACATTTTGGTCCACAAACTGCAGGTACTCATCAGTATGGAGTTCACTATAACACCTCCACATAATCAGCACTGACTTTCTCAAACTCTGCTTTTATGGCAACGTTTATGATTTTCCAGTGGTGATGAGTAGATTCTTGAAATAAGAATGTCCTGTAGGATATCAGAGTACACTCAGCACCCAACATCATTCATACAAGCCTGGAACATTTTATCCTAGACCTCTTTATGTTGTGAATAGCCTTCCTTATGTGAACTTTTGTTATCAGTCCAACATACTTTCTGTTCTGCCCATCAGTCTGCTCAATGATTTGCCTAAACAACACTTAGGTTATTATATTTGTCCAACAAATGCACAAAATGTGTTTAAAATTGTCTGTTTCTTATAGTTTTCCTACATGTTTAGATGTTTACACATCATCCCCAGCGAGTCTCTTCTTATATATGTTACAAATTAATAAAATGGAAAGTTATACAAGTAGTTGTTATCAAGAATTACTAGATTAAAAGTATTAAAACATCGTAAGGTGTGTCAGGCTGCTTACAGTTCTTAAAATGTTTGTTAATTACAGTTACTTAAAATGTTGTTATGGGTTGATGGCTGTATGTACAACCAATTGCACCTGGAATTGTATGTCCTGTGGGCCCAATCGTGCAGTGCATTATAATGAATAAAAGGAGTGATGTTACTAGAATATTATATTAAATTTTGCATTAGGTGGTAGACTTACCCTGCTTGTAGAGCTTTCTGTGTGAAGGTTGGATGGGAACTGACCTGGGAATAGAGATTGAGTTATGTGGTATGGTCTTGGTACTGCCCTGTGACGTTAGCTGGTGTGTAAATAGGGTTGAAGTCGTTGGCGGTCTCTTCCTCGATCAATATGCACTGTTGTTGGTAGGTATGAATAAAAAGTGATATCCAGCGACACAACCAAATTTGGGACAGCAACTGTTAAAATAAATGGATACAACATGTTCATAACATAGACAGATTCATACTCCCACACACTGTTATGAAATATCAACCAGCAGGAAAAAGGAACACAGGACACTCGTTAAAGAGATTTGCAGATTGTAATCTAGCAACCAGAATGGGCCACAAGGCCTTAAGTCCTTGAAATCATGGTGGTGGTGGTGGTGATGGTGGCGGTTGTGGTGGTGGTAGTTTCATTTCTAAGCATATTGAACTTATACAGTATCACCACTACAGGCATACATTATGGAAGAAAATGATTACTGTAGAAGTATCCTGCAGGGGCTATTTCATAGCCACACTCAGCGTGTATAGTACATACAATAAATGGATTTTGAGAATTCTCAGTAAAATGTAGTCATTTTGAAAATTCTATTCTTTGTGTTTGAATGGAATGATTAAGAAAACTGGGTAGGAAACTGGCATCTGAATAAACCGACAATAAGTCTGCTATCAGCAGCTGGTATGCCAAGCTATGTACCCTCATTCAGAGGACATATTCTGTCTATGAACTTGCTGACAGATTACATTAATTTATGTGTTGTCATCAGAGTTCCTCTGTGTAGATTCAACCTGCCCCATAACTGTGTCCCTACAACATTTATTTACTAATGCACATGTTGTACTTTTGGTGCTTGTACAATGAATGTATGAATTCAGATCATAATCAGTAGATCTGCTTGTTTATGCTTCCACACCGTGTGATGGATCTGGATGAAAACTGGTAACAAAAGTTGATGGGGATATTCAGTTTTGGCTTTACTTTAACCTGTATTTTACATGAAGGTATTGTCCATAAATGCTGTATGCTCAGATCTAACTATAGGTTTCTGAAAATTGGGATATCAGAGAGAAATTAAATGAAAGTACAAAATCATAATGTAAATACAAATATAAAAATAGCAAAGCAGGCAGAATTGTGAAATACAAATATTTTCTAAGAATTTTGCATAAAGTATTCAAATGTTACATTAAAGCCATTACATGTTTAAGCTAATAAGAGTATGAGTCATTTTAACCCGTTTCTGTCCAAATTATTATTGTGAATTTCAACTGTATGGTCCATATTAATTTTTCAAAAAACCTCTATTCTTTGATGTTCAAAAGCAGCTGTTAGATTCCAGGGACTTAGGAAAAACTGACGTGAAACATAGCACAGTACTGTTTTGATTTGAGCTCGACACTGAGCTTGGTACAGTGGAAAGTGGTGTTGAATTTAAATTGAAATTGAGTCCCTTTATTTATAAGACTTGTCAGTGTACATGGTAAACTTTTGAAAATTTTGACATCAGCATAGTACATAACTTTCCAAAAACATGAAAGGTTGGTAGTTTGTCTGTGAAGACAATAATTATTTCTTGTATTAGTACTGTGTATAGCTGTATATAAGTTCTTCATGGTTATTTATAGTGAAGTTGATTAATGAAAGTACATGCTCATGTGGGAGAGATAAAATCTCTTATCTCTTAAACTTCTACATGAGTTTATAGGTTTTGCACTGGCTATAATTCTGAGAGTTTTCTTTTGCAGAGTCAGTGGGTTTTTACTAGTGATGAATTACTGCCCAGAATTATTCCACTTTTTATGAAATGACTGACCTAACTGTGTAGCATGCTTCACATTACAGAATTCATTTAAGATGACTGTTCCAATTAAGGTGGTTATCAGTTTGTAAACCAGGGAATTCTGTATCTGTGGGCTCTTCTATGTGTTTGTCTTGTCTAGATAAAGAGCCAACTGCTTGGTAGTAAAACCCTTACTCATATGCAACAGAACTGAGTTTGGCATTGAACAGAAATTATCAAATTTTTTCTTTTCCTTTTTCTTACTTGTAAATCACTTTCGTTGCTGGTCTGTTTAAACACTTTTGAGTTTTTCTGTTTAGTAGGTTTTTTTATGGTCTCATCTAAGAAAATATTTTCGATTTACACTTTGTGATACTATATTCTGATTGAACAAGATATTTTTCAGTTATTTTCTGTATTGCTTACGTTCTCACCTAAAAATTGTCAACCTGTACAAACACTTGACCAAGGCTGATTTCTCCCAGTGGACAATTACAATGAAAAATAAAAATAAATATTATGTCACATCTGTTCATTAGCCAGAGAAATATAAACCACTGGAGATGTACAATTTCCTTCAGCAGAGTTTTGGTTGTT
>Ga0209629_10002293_pt1 | contig 12906 bp, 13 predicted proteins | sample TergutCu122P5_FD_187286 | JGI IMG/M metagenome (GOLD analysis project Ga0209629, IMG submission 187286) | Cubitermes ugandensis P5 segment gut microbial communities from Kakamega Forest, Kenya - Cu122 P5 (SPAdes) (version 2) | ecosystem: Host-associated > Arthropoda: Insects > Digestive system... | reverse complement strand
ATAAGTTGCTCCTTATTGCACTTAGGCGGGGACAGGTTTGATTATTTCACATCGCGAGAGCTGGCGCGCGCTGGATCACGGGGTTTTATCAGTCTGATTTATATCCTTATAGCTGATAGCGTACTTTGTTGGTTTTGAGGCGTAGTATTCCGCCCCGCGGACGAAAGCGGGTTCATCTGCATTTTTATCAATAAGCAGCCCGGCTGCTTTCAATTCATTAATATACCGAATTTTTTCAAGGGTTCTATCGGCTTTCATAATTTCATTTACTGCCTTGCCGAACTCGTTTGATTCGATATGCTGAATTGATTTTGCCTTACTTAATTCCTTTCAGCTCTTTTTCTAATTCCCTAACTCTTTTATCGACTTCGATCATATTTCTACCAGCCTTTATCAGTTTCGTTCATATTTTCTCAGCTTTCACTTAGCGCAGCCAACAAGCAGAAATTTAAAAATTTTGCGCGCGCTCAGCACGCGCCTTACTTGCCCGACTAATCATCATGTAATGATCACTGGATTTAATTCAAATGTCAGTCGAGCTCGTCGCCTACATCGCCAAACTCGATTTTGATTTTCCAACCCTCATAGGCGGATATATTTTTCTCCAGATCCTCCCAAGTATAGGGCTTGCCGTCTATGATGATTTCATGTCTGTCGCGCTCGATGCTGTACTCGATATAGCCGACCGCTTTGTTCTCGGCAAAGTAGCCGCTTGGCTCTATATATCTGACCGACAACGCCTTCTTGATCCGGCGCTTGAGCGTTTCAAGCATTTTGTCCAGATCATCGTCAAGTTCGCCGTGGACATCGGCCTTGCGTCTCGTTTTTCCAATCTCGGTTGCGGTCAATAATTTACCGTTTGCAAAAATCATCAACTCAATATCAAAGTCGTGGGTTTTTCTGTCTTTGCCTTTGGAAGACAGACGCTTCGGCAGAACGTCCCGAAAATCCGTGCCAGTCATTTCAGCCATCAGTCGGTTATAGCAATCAAGGCAGAGGTTGGCGGCCTCGCCGCCTTTACCGTCGCCGATATGTACTTTTACCGAATTCCCGCATTTATCACAATAGTCGGATAAACTGTCGGAGCCTCGCATCGTTGTTCCCGCTCCCGCTTTCATAAGCTCCATTACGCGCTGGGCTTTATCAAAGTAACGCAGATCGGCTTTTATCCTGCCGCCGTCCGGTGTGGGAACGCCATACTTCGCTAAATTGTTTAGGCGTTTACGGTCGAGAATATCCTGTCAGACACGTTCGGATTCGAGGGCTTCGGTTTCAGGGTCGTGCGGCTGTATTTCTGTTATCTTGCTATTCCGTTTTGGTTTTTCAGGAGGTTCGGCCCGTCCTTCGAGGATGTCAAAAAACTGTTCTTCGCTGAGCAGGGTCAGATAACCGTTACGGTCATCTCTTATTGCCTGCTTATATTTCTCGGATTTTCCGTTGTGGCGAAATTCCACGACATAGCTTGTGAAGGAATGAATGCGGGCATCGACAACACCGCCAACCGCGTCTAATGCGTCCCGCGCCTCGCGGATTTTGCAGCGCTCAGGTTCATTACCGATGAAAGCAAAGAGTTTGTCTTGAAATGGGTGAGCCATAAAGAAGCACCGCCTGTTTGAATTTAGCAACCATTTGATCAGTGTATCAGAAAGCGCGGCGATTTGCAACAGCTTGTTCGAATCGGAAGAACTCCGGGAAAGGCGTGATTTTTTCTTTCAGCGCGTACTGCGTTCTGTGCCTTCGGTATTTTCGCACCATTGCGTTTTTCTTGCAATCTTATTATAAATCGTGCATAATATACGTATTCTCAAAACGCTATTTCGAGAGGGTTCGCGATGGAAACAATTATCCGGATCGCGCAGGCGCGCAAAGATGCCGGGCTTACAGCGAAAGAACTGGCCGAAACGCTTGGCGTTGATTTGTCTACATTAAGCAACTGGGAAAACGGGCGCCGGCAGCCTACGCTGGACAGGCTGGTACAAATTTCGGATATATTAAACATAAGTATATCCTACTTGCTCGGGCAAAACGAGCAGCTGATAGAACCGTTGGCTGTTGTTGATAAATCCATGCTGCCGGTTCTGCACCGTTTACCCGTCTGGATGAGAAGCCGGGGTTGGGCGCTTGTGAACGCGGCGGAGCGGGTACTGATATTCACCGATAAAAGCGAGATTCCATATGATTCAGTACGGGAACCGCTGTACCTGATCCCGCCGTCTTTCGCTCTGGCCCGGCGTGGCGTAGGGAGACCGCTGAATTTGGATACAATACTGTCACGTGAGCGAATATGGGTTGAACCAGTATCATCCGATCCTGATCTGGCGTCGGAACTTCGCGGTTGGTATCAGCCTCATTCTAAGCGTAATGCCGGAAGTAATGATATCATCGTTAGCCAAGTGCCGCGTTTTGTGGAGAACGAGTATGGGAACAAGTTTTATCTGGATACATACGGGGCCAAATGGCTGGCGTTTGAGACTTGTCTGGGCGCTGAAGGGTCCTGAAATCCATACGAGAACAGCTTTCGCTGGAGTATAGGCTAATATTCCGGAAGATCGTAAGTGTGTTGTGTCGGCGCTGAAAAAATGAAGAAGACCAGCTGGGCTCTGTGTCATAAATTTATTGGGTTAGCCAGACTTTAGCTATGATGCTTCCCCTCGGAACAAACGGCTCATCCCAATACCGAGAGTCCATAGATCCTTCCGAGTTGTCGCCCAGCATGAAATAGCAGCGATTCGGTACGAATAAAACCCTACCGTCTAAATGAATCAGATCACTGGGCATCCCGGCAATTCGCTTGACCAATAGCGTCCCCTCGTGTTCAAAGACAACCACATCGCCGCGCTGCGGATCGCCATACACCTTGACGCCAAATATGATAGATCCTTTTCGGATCGTGGGTTCCATCGACGAGGAAGGCACGATTCCGATAAAGAATATCGCATTTAACAGAAATAAAAAAAGCAGGCCGCACCCGAGAGGTACGGCCCAATTTTTCAGGATTCTTTTCGACTTGATTGTCCAGGCTTTACTTTGCCGGTTTCTCTTCATAGGGAATCCCTCAACTCAATAATATTCGGCAGCGAGCGAAGGAACCGCCTTGCCCGCGCAACCCAGGCCGTGACGTTGTTGGCGCTGGCGCCGCCCATGAGTTCCCCAATTTCGCGGTTTGTATAGCCATCCGCAAGCAATCTGATCGCCTGAATGCCTTTGCGGGTAACGCCGGATGTCGTGGACAGCGCGGAATCCAGCGCGCCGGACAAGGACCCGTCATCAACATCGGCCGGGTTCATATCAGTTGCTTCCCTTATCCAATCTTGGTCCGTGATAAATTCACGGCGTTTGCGCAGCGTCGTATATTGCAGCGCGTCATATATTTCATTAAGGATCACACGGTACGCATAGGTGGAAAATCTAATCTTGCCCTGCTTGTAGGCCACAGCCGCTTTACAGAGTCCGACACAGCCTATCTGATATAGATCGTCATATGTAAAAAAGCCTATTTTGCCTACATCCCTAATACGATCCTTAATTACTTGGCGGACAAGTCCCGTGTTTTCTCTGGCAAGCATACGCTGTTCATCAGTTAGCTTCACGGAGTACACCCCCTTCCGGTTTCCATGATGTCCGTACCAGTCGGCCGCCGTGTACCTACCTCCAGTTTTCGATGAGCCGTTTACTCTCGTCGATAACCCGCTGACAGTAATAATCGCTCAGGTAACCGATATGAGTCTGGGACAGCGGCGTCTGCAGCATGGCTGCCAGCCACCCGTAGGCGTCTTCCTTGTTCATAATCCCTGATAAATGCAGTTGATCAAAATACCGATGGGCTTCGCGCCTTAACGCCCGCAGCGAGCCATTGGCCAGACTGCCTACCGGAATCCTGGTCCCCGGCTGCACCCTTACATATGCGTCGCAGACCGGATACTTCGAGCAGACATATAACTGGGCATGCTCGTTATTCTCTCTGTAGATTCCGTCGGCGCTGCGCAAGACGACCGGGCTGCCGCAGTAAGGACAGCGGCCAGATTTCATACCCGGGATCGTATCGATTCCCTTTTTTCTATTCTTTTTCAATTCCAACACCTCCAAAGCTCAATATGTGTACGATTATCTACCGGTTGAATATGTCACGCTCGGTTGGACGGTGTTTAACGGCGGCGGCATAGTCATACCGGTTGCTCCTGGCACGAAAAAAAGACCGAAAAACCGCTAAAAAACAAACAGAACCAAGGTTGGACCGTGTTTCATTACCAACCATGGTTCTGTAAGCGTTTAGCGGCCTTCCGGCCTCTAACCGAGGGCGGGATCAGCACCGTAAGAGATGCGCTGTCCGCCGAATCAACCCGAGTAACAGTAGAATTACCAATGTCAACAGGTTAAGCAATAATTGAAGACATGACAGTCAACAATTCGCCTTTTGGTTATGGTGGAAGTTACACTTACGAGGCGATGGATTTCTTGGCGTTGACCGATCCGGACGAATCGGTACGACATAACTTGAAATCTCGTCGAGTATTGACTGAATTATAGCCGCTTGTTCACTGGGATCGTCTTTAGTAAGTGCTAAAACGAGGCGATCCTTTAAGACGCCAATAACTTCATTCATATTGGCTTTATATTCGTACTTGTTCTCCTTATATTCACGGGCGGAGTCAATTTCAGACTTCACGTCAATGGCGCAGCTGGCGGCAAAATTAGACAAATACATCGCGGCGAAAAAATCCTGTTGTATGCCTTCAATTGACCGCGTATTGAAATTCTCAAGCTGGAGTTTATTTTTTATAACATCGTACTTCCCCTCAACGGGCCAGCGCATGAAATACAGCTTTTTGAAGGCGTTTACGCCAAGACGCCGGTCAGAGATATTTGTTATCAGGGCTTCTTCCTCCCCGCTGTCAAGCTTGAATTTTATAACTCTCACATGGATACGCTTTACGCCGCTTCTGAGCCATATGTAACCGTCAGACTTTGTTTGGTTGTCAATATCAACATTGAACTTCCGTTTTACGCGAAAAAGGTAAGACATACCGTTTGTAACCAGTTCTTCAATGAGTTCAAACGAAGGGTAACCCCGGTCGCCCAGCAGCAGTTTCTTATCGCCCTTGGCGATGGTTTTTAACACGTCGATGTGCTTCTTCGCCAAAGTCCTCTCATCAACGCAAAGCGGTTCAATAGCGGCGTCACAGACAATATCGTTAAGTACGTCGTATAGGGCTGACGCTTGTGCGGTTGGCGAGGTATTGTCTTTGCCCAGAGCGCCGTAATATTCAAGCAGCGTTTTATCGCAGGGCAGCTGTATCTTGCTGCCGTCAACGGCGTATACCCGGTAACCGTGCCATTTCTTCACGCAATAGGCTGTCATTGTCTGCTCGCTTATTCTGAACAGTCTAACAAAAGCGCTGACATTTATTTTCCTCCTTGCCTCCGAAAGTGACTGCTGTTTCATTTTGGTCGTCTTTCCAATGATGGTAAAAAAACGCCTCAATGAACTTTGCGTACTGGATTTTACAGACAATAACACAAACAACATCAACTCCTCAAACGGCATAATCCGATTGCGCGTAAAGTCTGTAACTCTTTTTTTCGCCTTGTCCTTAAATATTTCGTTAGTAATCTCGCCCGTTGTATTTCTCGCTATGACTTCGCTTAATATCATCCAAAACACATCCAATACCCGGAAGATACACCGTTTTTAAGGTGTCCGTTCCGATTATTGGGGCATTTTGTAAATGTCAAGTGTTTTTTGCTTTTTTAACCTAATTGTAATATTTACGGTTTTCCCTTAACCTGTTGACATTGGTAGAATTACCGGGGATACCATATTCAATTACGGCTTACGCCGTGAGGAACCGCTCAGCGTGCGCGGTTCCGTAACGATTTCATACCGCTCTGGGTATGTCTGACGCCAGGACGTCCTCTGACGGATCGAAAGCCTGAGCGTAAGCCCTGTTACATATTTTATTGTATAACAGAGCCTGATACTTGTCAAGTGTTTTCGAAAATATTTCACTATAAATCGCCACACATTTTCAAATACGCCATATTGAGATTCCCAGAGCCGGTATGGCTACGATTTATACGATTCCCATGGCCGGTCTGGCACAGTTCATTCGTCATCATTGTCACCATCAATGTCGTCATCATAATCATATAACTCTCTGCGATGCCTGAGATAACGTGCGACGACAAATCCGATCGCGATCACAGAAATGCCTCCGAAATAGAGAACAAGCTGCCCGACCGGTATACCGGTTTTGTCTGTCGTATTTTGTACAGGGGGATTTACCGTAGCTGGTACGGCAGCCGGCGACGGCGACGATGACGCAGCGGGTTGAGTCGGAACAGGCGTTACAGTCGGGGCCTGGACCGGAGATGCCAGACAACTCAACGTATAGGTTTTACTGCCGCCCAGATCCATCTTGAGTACCCCTTCCTTGTCTACTACGACGGGCACCGGAAATAAGCCGGCGTCCGTCCTCAGCTCAAACTTTACGCCCGCCCACTGGGGGCCGAGTTGCAGAATGAGCTGATCGGGCTTATCGGTGACCTGAATTTCGCTGCCATTCGTGTCAGCCTGCACTGCTAACGGATAAACCACGCATAAAGCCAGAACGGCAAGTGACATAAATACTTTTTTCATAAACTCATCTCACAGCCTCCTATTAAGGTGACAATTCTATGAATGCCCTTCTTTGCCCTTCGGATAAAAGAGTCCTTTCCCATACTCATCTGGCGGTCGTCATATGAGTGATAGCGCCCCAGATGCGATTCGTTTCGTGATTGACGCCGATGATCCTGACCGTGACCCGGGAACCCCTCGGCGGCCTCCCGCGTTTGGGATACGAGCAAAGGCAGTCGACGCCCCCGTCCAGACTGACAAAGACACCGTTGGTATCCACCATACTGACCGTGCCGACATATCTGCTGCCGGGCACGTATTTTTTTAACGCCTGGTCATACGGGTTCTCACCCGCCTGTTTTACGGAAGCCGACACGCGGATATTCTCCCGGTCGGGCCGGTCCAGCTTCAGGATTTTCACCAGTACACGCTGGCCCGGCTGATAGTGCGACGCCGCGTCCAGCCAGCGCTGGTAGCTTAGTTCGCGAAGCGGGATGTATGTCTCCAACCCGAACAGATCCACAAAAATACCCGCGCGGATGACGGACACCACGCGGGCTTCGGCCGAGAGTCCTTCGTAAATCAGGTTATTGCCGTCCCTGTCCGTACCGAAGTAATACTGGCGCCGTTTGAGCGCCATAGCCTCCAGCCGGCTGGCGGCGGCGATGCCGGAATTGATGTCCACACCCTTGACTATGTAGTCAACTTCCGCGCCAAGGCGTTTGGTCACGAGGTAGTGCATGACTTCCTGTGGGGAGCGCCCGCGAAGATCTGCCGGCGGCCGGACTGTCTCCTCCGCGGGGATAATGACCTTAAACTCGCCGTGGTATATGACTGCGAAAGAAAGGTTGGGGTTGTCGGCCGAGCTTTCTACGCCCTGAATAGCTCCGGTCAGTATTTTGCGGCCCTTCTGGGATTCGACCAGGTCGAGCAGGTCGCTGCGCAGTTTATCTTCCCGTGTTTCCACGCTGCGCTCATCGTCGATTGACAGGATTGGTTCAGTTCGGGCACGCCTGCGTCGGGTCGGTGCGGTTTGCGCTGCCTGCCCGGGAGCGGGTTTGGGAGCCACATTGGGATTTTCCCCAGACTGGGATTGCGAAGCGCGTTTCCGGGTATTTTTAGCCCGGGGCTCCGGATCAAGGTCGTTCTGAGGTGTTTCTTCTGAACCAGTTTGGGAATCGGGGATCCGATCCGGCGCCTCTTCGGCGCGCTGCGGATCCGTGTCAATTTCTGGTCCAGTCTGGGACGCCGGTGCATCAGACACGGGCTCATCCGTGCTTTGGTCGAGTTCAGTCTGGGAATCGGGCACATCTGCCGGCGCGCCGGCCTGAAGACCGGGTGTTTCCACCGGGAATTCAGAGGGTTCCGTTTCAGTCTGGGAATCAGGGAGTTCTGGGTCGTGGCCACTTGACGGTGGATCAGATTCCTCTGCACCAGTCTGGGATAAAACGGACTCCCCGACGTCGGCAGCCAATTCGGGCTCTACCATAATAGATTGCGCAGTATCAAACGAATCGGCTTCCGGGGTTTCTACTTGCGGTTTTCTGGGCATGTTCTTTCCTCCATAATATTTATATTCGATAAAGGGTTAAAGCTTAAAAGCAGGTTACTTTGACCTTGACCTAAAACTCCTCCGGCGGTTTGGCCGCAGCGAAGAGCTTGGCCGCTCCGGGTTTCTTCTCAGTCTGGGGAAGGGGCGGTTTTTCATGGCCAGTCTGGGACGCTATTGGCTTTTCCGGTTCAGTATGGGGAGCCATTGTATCCGATTCCGGGCTGTAATCGAAAATAGACGACCGAACCAATTTTCTGGCATACGGATGCCCGGTGTAGTCAAACTTCTTTGCCCGTAGCACATTTTCGCCTCTCAGGATAATCAGCAGATCGTCATTCGGAAAGCGCAGGATTTCATCAGGCGTAAGAAGGCGCCTTTTGCCAAGACTGTCCATTTCCTGGTACTGCGGGATTATTTGGGCTATAGTAAATGTTTTCTTTACGATCTTTGTAGAATTGAGCTTAACTGTCGAATCGCCGCTTCGTACGCTGAAGAATTCCGCTCCTTCCTGCTCGGTCACGCCCAACATGATTTGGGTATCACAGTTGCCCACGATTTCAGACCACTCGTTTTCCGGATATCGGTTTTGAAATTGCGCCAGGGATTGGACGATGTGGCATATCTGTATCGCTCTGGACCGCGCAACCGATAGCCGCCGCGGATAGGAATCCAGCCGGCCCACGTTGTTAAGCTCTTCAAACACGATATTGACCGGTACCTTGCAGCGCCGGTCAGGGGTTGCATCGGCATACCGGGTCAGGTGGATGAACAGGAATGAGAAAAATAGCGATGACAGGAACTCGGTGGAACTCTCCTGATCACTTAGGATAACGAAGTAGGCGCACTTGGTCCGGCCCGGTTCAGCCAGGTCGATATCGGAACCGCTGGTGATTCGTCGGATAGCCTCGTTCTGGAGGATCTGCAATCTGGTACCCAGACCGAGAACGATACCCGCGCGTACTGTGTCACTGGCCTGAGCGAATAAATTATAAGGAGCTTTAGCCGGATGTGTGACCGGCAGCCTGTCGAACAGCGCACCGACCTGTTTCTCACTGTTTTGTGTCAGAAACTGGTACACCGCCGGTAAATGCTTGGCCTCAGGCGGCCGGCTGGCGTCCTGGTCTATGTAAAGGATCAGGCTTTTGAGCAAATTGCCCTCGCCGTTGTCCCAGAAGTGATCCAGCTTACCTTGTGCCGTATTTGAAATAATGACGTCGGTGAGGATCTGAGTCGTGAGCGTATTACCCGCCAGGTTCGCCATGCAGTTCCAGGAGTCGCTATGATCCGGGTTCACCAGATTGAAAACCTTGACCTGATACCCGTTCTTTCGGAACAACTCCGCGGTATCGTCATAAAGCTCGGCCTTGGGGTCGGTGAGTATCACGGATTCGCCGCGCTTGATGCTCTGGAATAGGAGGTTCCTGACAATGGCTCGGCTTTTCATAGTACCTGATGCGCCGCAGACGAAGATGTGCTTATTGAGTTTGGTATCCACCGGAAGGCAAACGACCTTGCCGTTGATCTCTCCCAGTATGGTACCCTTCGCGTCTTTGGGGTCGGCGACCTCCAGAACTTTCTTCATTTCCTTTTCGCTCATCCAAGCGGCGGTGCCGTATGTGCCTTCCTCGGCACGTTTGAAATTCCGGTCATCATATACACCGCTGTTGAACCGGTTGTTTATTTTGATGAACGCGATGATGATAACCGCCGCAACGATCACGATTAGCGTCTTCGAGAGCCCGTCCGCGGTAAAAGCAATGGGAATACACCGCAGTGGGTTGAAATCAGGCGCCGCCATGCTGGCGTTACCGTCCATCCCGCCCTGGGATAGCCACTGCTGGTATCCGCCGGTCAGCTCGCTCAGGAGTCCGCCCAGATACAACGCCATAATGATTCCCAGTACGACGATTAGGATAATGGCGGGTATACGGATCTTTTGATTGGGCGATGGCATTGGATTTTCACCTCCTTTAGCGCCATAACCGATTTTCACGTTATCGGGCCGGTTAGCTGTCCACGCCAAATCGGTTTTTATATTACCAAGGCCGACTCGACCTCATCCATCTGCAGCTCAAGTATCTCCGCAAGCTCGCCAAGGTATGTTTTGAGAAATCCAGTCTGCCATGGATAACACAAAACGAGCGCCGGTTCGGGATATGAGACGAGTGCTTCACGGAACCGAATAAGGCGTGCGATGTCACCATCCAGATGCGATAATATCTTCCGGCCGTCCTTGATAGCGTCATATTCCATAGAACCTTTGTTGTAGCTGCGCTCCTCGGGTTCAAACAGCGCCGACAGCAATCTTTCATTCCAGTCTGGGGAAATGAGTATTCTGAGCAAACGCACGCCATTTTGGTTAAGCGGAATGAAATATATACTCGAATAAATCCGATCGAATCTCATTTCCGGCCTCCGGCTCTTATCCGATTCCAGTATGGTCTTCAGCGCCACTTCAGCGTTGCGTCCGAATAGTACCGCGGCGTTTACCTCGCTCAACCCCGCGTTCATCCGCGCCAGCTCCAGCAGGTTCCCAACGGTTTTAACCTCTCCGCGGCCGCTCCATTTCATAACGGCGTCGCGGGTATTGTAAGTTGCGTATACGCCTCCGGGATAAAAGAGCGCACCGACGATACGGGTATACATGGTCTTGTTGAGATTATCGGACTCGGTCTTCTTCAGGCTGCGCGCTATGTAAAAACTGGGTGAGTCTGGGACAACCAGGTTGATGCCGATTTTTTGTAAAGCAGGAAGCGCATAAGCTCGTATGTCAATACCCGCCGCAAGGCATACCGCCAATGCTTCGGCGACACGATGATTACGCCATACATGGAACTGGTCGCCTGAAAAGTTGTTTTTGTTGAAAGTGGCCATGTACCATTCAACAAGGCCCGGATACAACCCATCCAGAACCGGAATCCCTTTCTTGTACAACCGGATGGAACGCTCTGACCTCTTGCCGTTCACCTGAATGAGTTTGGCGTGGTAAATCTGCCCTGATTTATCGAACCGGATATCCTGAACGGATTCCAATTTGTGAACCAATACAGACAGCACGCGTTCATTCCCGAGAATCGAGAGAGCGCTCGCGGGTATTTCACCCGCCACAGCGAGCAGTTGCAGGAGCTGATGAGCATGACTGCCGGGCTTAATGGTGACCATTGTTTCTCACCCCCGAATTGAGAAAATTCCGCCATGTTGACTGCGAGCTTTGGCGGAATTCCGCTATGGAAGATGGCGTCAAAAGCCTGATAAACAGAGTGTTCCTACCATTGATTTTTGTATGTATTTTGAAACCCCTAAAAATGTGTGTTTCATACATATCTTTTTTTCATGTTTTCGGGAGGTTTTCATACAATCTGACCCCCTTATCCGGTATGGCGTCCTCCTGCGCCAGCCAGCTTTTGAACTCGTTTCGAGGGACGACATAAACCTCGGTTCGTTCCACGCTACCCGGCGCGCTGCAATAGTAATGCCGGCAGCGCATGGCCGAATCGTCTACCATCACATATAGCGCTACGATGTCGAGCACCGCGCTCAGTTCTGTGTTATCGTGGTCACGGTATTCGCGTTCCGGGCGATCCCTGCTGTACACATGGCGGAAGATGGCTACGTTATAGGGATAGCGCACAGGCTGCTTCCCCCGCCAGAATCGCTGCATCGCCGGGTAGAGCGGATCGGTGAGAAAAGCCGGGGAACCTTTGGGTTTATGGGGCAGCAGGAGCGGTATCCGCAGACAGAACCATCCCTCGGCGGTAAATCCGATGTCGATGGGAAACGCCTGTAGCATGTGCTCCTCAATCATCGCCCTGGCTTTCGGATGTCCGGTATACGCCGGGGCCTCCCGCAGAAGCACAGTCAGTTTTTCAGCTTGCTCCGCCGCCTCGAAAGCCGCGCCGTTAAACCCGTCCATGTCTTTTTGAGCCAGGCGGATCTCCATCTCCTCAATCGCAGATAGAATCTTAGCCTCACGACGTCTCGCGCTGTCAAGGCAGCGTTCGATTCCCGATTTCTGTTTCGTCTCCTCCATACTCGTCTCCTCCTCCGGAATAAAACGTAACGCCCGGCTCGTCTCCGCCGTTATAATCGACGGTGGCGAACAAGCAGGGCGCCTTGGGCAGTTTTAAACCCCGCGCCATCTGGATGTGCGGGAGAGCCAGGATATACTTCAAATCCTCCTCCGGCTGTAAAAGCCGAGTCAGGTGCTGCTCACCCTCGTAAAGCACCATAATCTCGTATCCCACATCATTTTTCAAAAAGAAAATCTGTGACGGATAGGACGCGGGATAATGCGCCATCGGTTCCACCTGGCCGATAAATTTAAGCAATACCCACACGGCGCTAATGATACGTTGATCCGGTTTCACCAACGGGTCCATCCCCAGGTAATAACCGCCGGAAATCTCCGAAACCATGTGCTCGCGCTTCAGGTTCCCGATAATTTTCTCCGCGGTTCTCACCGGCTTGTCGTGAAGCATATGAATAATCTGCGGTCTTGCCAGCGCGCCGTATTGGGTCAGCCACCGGATCACGTATTGTTCATCCTGCAGCAGCACACTAATCACCCCGTAAAATAAATTAGCTGGCCATTCACAGGATTCATGAACAAACTGTCCACGCCGCCCCATAACGCGCAGTAGCCGCCGCACTTGCCCGCGCACCAATAGCCGTGTATAATGCGCACATAGGGGGCGGCTAAAGGATGATTATGATAAATCGGTATAGGCAAGAGATAGAT
>Ga0209629_10002292_pt1 | contig 12906 bp, 10 predicted proteins | sample TergutCu122P5_FD_187286 | JGI IMG/M metagenome (GOLD analysis project Ga0209629, IMG submission 187286) | Cubitermes ugandensis P5 segment gut microbial communities from Kakamega Forest, Kenya - Cu122 P5 (SPAdes) (version 2) | ecosystem: Host-associated > Arthropoda: Insects > Digestive system... | reverse complement strand
AGGACAGGAGAGGATATTCTCATTTGAAGGAGGAGGCTCTGCATCGCACTATATGGAGGCATCGTTTTGGAGGAGGCTTTGGACCTGTCGTCAGACAGAATACTGAATGAATGAATGTGAGATACGAGGTTATCACAGCGGTGACAATGAAAATCACTGCCGACAGTGATAAGACACCCTGTAATATAATATAAATTTACAATAATTTCAGAAAACATATTGCAACAATCTGCTAGATAGATAAGCCAAAATTGAGGCAGTGCATTCATCCAAAAGGTCAGTAAATTTCCACCAAACAATGCTGCATCATCCCAAAAGTATTCTTTGTGTGCATTTACAAATAAAAGAGCATGTTGGAAGTGTAGCTTAACATACACTTTTATAATGATATTTTCTAAAATTTCACACTACCAACATCACATCTTTGGTAAGTTGAAGTTTTGCTCTTAAGTCTTGTATTTCTAACAACGTGATAAGGTTCTTCTGGTACATTCTGATCTTAGATACTAGTACTGGGAAGGCTTAAATCGGTGAAGTCAATTCAAGGATATTATAGTGTGTGTTGTTTGATGAAATCACAATTGTTAAAGCTGTGCTGGGTGGTTTTCTCAAGTTTTCTTCCATTTCCACCAACATTTATATAACCATGTTAGCCACTATTATCAGTATGTTACATAAAACAATACTGTTTTGGCTATAAGACAACCAAATAACAAACCCATGAACAAATGTTAATGTCATCCCTGAAGTAAACTTCCTCAACAACAATGTTGTAACAGATTAGCTCCTTAAACCATCCCATCACTTCTAAATGCATTAGCCTATTATGAAGCAACATCATAAAATGCACCAACTTAATCAATCCAAGTACAAAATCACGTATCAAGAAAATGGGGAACTTACGTTTCTCCAGTCCCATAGAATGATACATGATACCTCATTTTATTCACAGCTGCATCTGCTAACCCGACCACCTGTAAATATAAAGCACACTGCCTTGACAAACTCCATGCAGCAGAGTCCTTCTTGAGAAAATAATAGTTCCTGAGCTAATGAAGAAATTCCCCACATTTAATGGAACTCCAACGGTCATTACCAGATTCAAAACAGTCCACCACCTGTTCTTATCTTCAGCCATGAGTCCAGTCTATGCCCTTTTATCCTATTTCTTTAATACACATTTTAATATCATCCTCCCATCTGTATATGTATCTTCCAAGAAATCCCTTTCATTCAGACTTTCTCACCAACTCTGCCAGCATTTCAGCTCTCCCTGCTACATACCACTTCCTTCACCCAATCTTATTCTCTTCAATTAGCCCACCTAAACAATATTTGGTGAACAGCATAGATCATTTTCACTGGTCTCATGTTACTTCCTCTCTCTCAGGCTATAATTATCTTCCTTAGCATCCTGCGATTGAACACCTTCCCTTTGTTCTAACCTTAATGAGAGAGACCAAGTTCCAAATCCACAAACAACATCTAAAATTACAGTTCTGTACACTCTAAATGTATGTTTTATGTAATAAATATAAAGAAAAAAGATTCCAAACTGAATGGTAACTAGGATTACACATTTTATCCACACCCTAACTGGTATTCGCAGCAGAATATACTGAGTGATATGAAATTTATAAATGTAGTCCATTTTACTTTAACTGATTTTAAGGCTGGTGTGTAATCCCTGAAGACGGCACTGTCATGCCGAAACATGTTGGAGGAAAGTGATGACTGTCATGTGCTGTAAGTGCATTTAAGTGGTTCAGTAATTGAAAATAAGGGTTACACAAATTTAATCTGCTCTTAATTTCATCTGCGTGCATCTCTTCGTGTGATTCCCACATACACAAACTCTGCTGCCTGTTATAAGCATTTATTAGCTATATTTATTTTTCTGATTTTACTGATGAGACAATACCAAATATTTACTTTTCTTAACATTTATTTCAAGACCAACTTCCCTCCTAGTACCTGCCACAGCCACTACCTTTTTCATACTCCCCTAATACATTAACATCAGCAGCACAAACCAAAAGGTTATGCGTCCCATTGAATTTCAGTCCCATCCCATTTTCTCTTAACTTTCTCAAGCCTAAAGAAGGGTTGAAAATAGCAACAAAGCATTTTGTTCAGACCATTCTGAATAGAAAATGTTGAAATGTTTGCCCATCCAGAATTTGATTCATTTAACTGCATTTTAACTAACACAACTACTTTCATGGATACACCAAATTGAATTAGAATATTACACAAAACCCCCCTCAGAAATGAATGTTAGCCCTTTTGAAGTCTATAAATTCCTGATGCAGACTCACTTTATACACCCAACTTCTCAAGTATGCAATGAATGCCAAATACATGAGCAAGCAGAACTTGATCCATTGTGTCACACACCATACCTTACATGACCAAAATTATTGTGTCACACACACTGCATTATAAAATCAGGGTATTTGATAAACTACACAATGAAAAACACTGGATTTCTCAGGCTAAGTAAACTACAAAGTATAAAAAAATATATGTGACTATTACATAATTTCCTCAAGACAGTAACACAGTAGTACATAACCAAAGTTACCTTTGCAGGCCATGGTGGATATCCACGCACTTTGGCGAAGACTTTATCTCCCAAATTAAATTTCTTTGCCATTTTCAGCCAACAAGCACTGAAACAATTTCATATTTCTGATTATTACTAACACTGACAATTACAACAAATATAATAAAGGTTGAGGTCTGAGATATGAAGACAAGATAATGGGGTACAGTGTCACGTAAAAACACAAATGTGCATCCTTATACTACAAGAAGAAGCTCTGTAATAACATTGTTACAAATGAAGGATTATAGGCAGTTTTGACTTTCAAAGTGTAGCTGTGCCTTTTGCACAAGTTATTCTACAGTAAGATTGCTAACTTTAGGGTGAACTAGATGAACGGATGGAACCCAATTTATATCTCACAATGAAAGGGCAGGTGTGTATAGAATGGTGTTGCTCATGGGAAAATGCCAAAGCCCCATTGGCGACAGGAGTACTGGCAGGAGGGTAAAGCATGATACTATCCAATCGGGAGCCATGTAAGGGTGTCAAGTGAAGTACTAGACAAAAGAAGATACCCTTTAGTTAAGAAAAAAGTTAAGATAAAAAGAAGTGAGCTCTGACTACTTAGTTTGTACCCATCCTAAAAATCAAAGTTGTGATAGTGCTCAACTATTTCAATTGGATGCACGAACATACACGGACGCTAGGCATGGACGTATGCTAGTGCTTATAATTTGTAAAATTCAACGCTACATTCGTTGTTGGTGGAATGTTCATGTATTGCAAATCACTGGTCTTCTAGCCTGGTGTCTCCATTATCTTCTGGATAAGATATGACAACCAGGTTAACTAATGTACACTCTGCCACAGGGTACACAGCATCCCTTAAACATTAATTTTTGTGCTGGGAGTCATTTCCCTTTGAACACTCTGGGAAGGGTCAATGTCCCCTTGAACAGTGTACATGGTATTAAGTCAATCTGCCCATGCAGTCTGGTGTTCCCTGAACATAAAGAACATTAAACCTTGTAATGACACTACGGCACTTTACTGCTCTTGGCATTTTCCTCAGTGACCCTACACAGTCTGGTAATTGCCTTGAACGAGTAACCATTAACTCAGAGAGCAAAAATGATGTGTTGTAGTTTGGAGGCCTCACTGAACTTACAACACACAACAAATATAGTGAGAGCAGAACTCTCTTGTATAATGGTGATAAACTGCCTGTAGCTGTGTGTGTAAGTACGTTTCTTGTGGACAGAATGCTCCAGGGAGTAAATTGCACTATAGCAGCCAGTCCTAGCCATGACTTAACTTCTCCTTGCATAGTTAACATCACAACACCAAGGCTAAGTGTAATGATTCTTCAGAGGTGCACCACCAAAACCTCCAATAACCCCCATGTCAGGACTCTTAGGGTCTTCAAAAACCGCAAGGTCAGCACACTTCCCTGCACCAAAACACAAATCAAATTCGCTAAGTCAACAATACACATTAAATTCTTCTTACTGAATAGCCTGCCTAAGTAGTATAATGCTCCCTCAACAATGGGGGATTCAGTCTCGTGTTGACACTTCTCCATCCCCTTCCTCTGGAGGCTTGTTTCTGTGAACCCTGAACAGTCTGGAAATGGCCTCGTACGAGTAACCACTTATTCGGACAGAGAAAGTGAAAGACCGAAGGCCTCGCGGAACCTATCACAAACTACTAACAATGACAGCAGGGCTCTTTTTGTATGATGTTGACAAAAATGCGTGTTGGTGTCATCCTGTGGAAGTGTGCTGCCTGTGGATAAAACCTTCCAGGGAGTGACGCGCACTGCAACCCTAACCATGGCTTTTCACTCCTCCGTACATACTTAACCTCACAACACTACAGAGCACACTTAATGCGTCCTTCGTGCTGCACAACTTGAATAGCGTCCTTGTCTGGACTCTTGGGCTTTTCGGTAGACCTCGGCTTATAAAGACGACAGAGCTCAACAAGACACTTCCCTCATTTGAAACACAAATTAAATTTATCAAATCAGCATCATACAAGACCAACAAACCTTCGTTTAAAAAAAAAGGTTTCTGACGCTCTGCTCACTACACAAACCACCAAGAAATGGCGGGTAGCTAAACAGTTAACCACTTTCAGAAACTAGCGTTTAGGATGCCGGATGATTTGTTATCTGTGGCGGGAGCACGGATTAAAGATTACAGTAGGGAAGAGGATACAGCATTGCCTTCCCACTTACTACCAACCTATGCCACATAACATCCCAAAAGGGGGAAAGCGTCCACTTTTCTCATGCACATCAACAACTGACTCCAGCCATAAACTATACTCTTGGCATTTGATAAAGTACTATTATTTCACAATCAAAACTGACCACTTCCAAAACTACAAAATTAAGTTTCAGTAACTAACAAATTGTGAAAGCCAAGACACGTGAAACTTTCCCACAATAAAATTAATGCTAACACTAACACTTGTGTTGATTTAAATAGGGTATAGTAAAAAAAACTGACATAATCTAAACGACTTTTTATAGTCCTCAAGTTTACTGTAACTTAAACTCGAAAACACATTATATTTTACCTCCAATCTAAGTTCTACATTATGTATGATGAATGCAGTATCATCACTCTTGAAATCATCTTTCATTTCTCTGTAAGTAGACATATATTTATTCTGAACAATACGTAGCACTTTCCTAATCCGGAATTCAATAAACCGGCACCTCCCACTGTCCAACACAATTTAATGAAACCCACAAAAAAAAAATGTAAATCGTGGATCTAATCGTGAAATTTGTCTTAGTTTACCTTGTGATTTTAATTTCATTTTTTTATTTTTTTCCCCCCATATAAGTTGCGTTCATTGTAAATTTCATAAATCTTAAGGTATTTTGGTCATGCACAATGCGTTATGGGGTGAATTTTTTGCGGTTCCCCTACTTATTCTTTGTGCCAGTACGTTAGAATTATGTACGATACTAGCACATTATTTTATGAGAGACCCGTATTAGGAGTTTTGATATCACAATATACCAACCACTCAAACTTCAAATATTTCAATGGTTTGCTATCACCAGGTTCCAAGGGAGTCAGATTATGGTGTTGCGACCTGTATAACCCTGTTTTCTTTTTTTCAACGAACTCTTTTAGGTGCAATAGCCTTCTATCACGAATTTGTTATATCTCTTATGCTACATAGAGATTCTGTGATTTACTAAATCAAGTAGGCTACTTTCTTAATGCGAAAAATATTCAAATTCAGTTTTCTCCTTTATCAGTAGCATCTTTTGTGCTTTCAAGAAGAGACTGTACAGCTCTCTTAGTTGATCCACTCTCCCCGAAACCATTCTGGGCCTCCCTTAATAAATAATCCTTAATACAAACTATATTAACTTATGGTACATAACCTGTTCTAATATACAGAACTAAAATAGCATCAGTTTATAATTGTGTATGTTGTATACACGTGTCTTTTTTTGCAAATATGTTTAACGTTGACCATTTGAAAACTGTCTGGGAGAATATCACAGTCAGCGGAACATTAATCCATAAACTTCCAACTCATTTAATTAAGATCCAATTTAATAGTATCCTTCAATCTGTGCCTGTGTCACCCATCTAGTATTCTTCTTTTACATTTATGTACCTAAACCTTGAAAGCATTTCCTTGTTTCTCATACATGTTACAAGGCTCATCCAACTTATCCTTCTTGATATTATAACCCAAATAATATTTGGTGGGGAGTACAAAACATGCAGTTCTCGATTACGATTTTTTTCTAATCTCTTGTTACATTCTTCTTCCTATGCCAAATGTGTTTCAAAACCCAATTCTCCAGCACTCTCAGTCATTTTGTTCCCGCAGTGCTGCATCAAGTTCCACATCCTTACAAACTAACAGGCAATCCTATAACTTTAATATTTATCTATCAATAGTAAACGAGAAGACAAACGATTCTGGACTAAACAGTAACAGGAATTCCTCAAATAATTTAACCTGGTCTTAAAATCTTCGTGCATGCAACAGTTATCTGTCCGAGTTCCTATACTATTATAGTCTTTCGCAATTTTAGAAGGATTGACAAGCCAGCACAAAATTACACTACGTGATGTACACTTGTAGAAAACTGTGTGATTCTAATGACAAGAGCCCTAGTGTAGCTATAAACAAAAAAAAAACACAAACCCAAGTCTGTACTTGCAGTCTACGGAACCGCATGCAACTTGATAGCGAGAGGTGCCAGTTGTGCTGTAGGCTGTGCAACATTGTCATCGTGAAATCCTTACTGGGAAAAAAATGAGACTTCAAATTCGAACTGAAACATGAGTGGTACGTCATTATTATGTCGTTCGTAGCAGCCCGTGGACACTCATTTGTTGTTCGGCACGGAGTGTAACATTCTCATCGTGAAATCCTCATATAACAGAAATAGACAATCAAATTCAGACACCTAAATAGTGTGTCATTTTAGGCTGTTGGTGAGACATTATACATATTACAGAAAACACATTTGCTTACAGTGGATGTTCATCGCCTTCTAAATATGAAGTCTGAGACATGCTTATCCGTAGCAAATGCTGTTGTCATACCGAAAACACTAGTAATCCGTGGTTACAAACTTCTGGGAGAAGGGAAAATCACAGTTTCAACGGCTCAGTAATCTTAACCTCGTAATACAAGTTGGCGCGAAATATTGCGCAGGATATATCTAGTGGCAAACACATATCACAGAATCGTTATGGAATCGGCAACTAAAAGTGAAGATGTTCAGCAAGAAGCATGTAGCAAAGAAGAAGCATTTACTCATTTAGCTCAGGGAAAGAGGCATTTACTAGTCAAGGATTACAACGAGGCCGTGTCGTCTTTTGCTTCAGCGTGTCAGATTCTGTCACAGTTATACGGTGAAACTGCAAATGAATGTGGAGAGGCATATTTTAATTATGGTATAGCTTTGTTAGAGCTTGCTAGAACAGAAAATGGCGTTTTAGGAATGGAAGGTGACGGCGAAGAGAGCCAGGATAGTGATCCAGAAGACGGGGCTGGAGATGAAAAGGAGGAAAATTCCGCAGAGAGTGACATAAATCGTGCAGGAAACGGTGAAAGTAACCAAACTGAATCAGATGACAAACAGAAAAGCTCTGAAGAAACGGAGACTAAAAAGGACGATGAAATAAGTGGTACACAGGGCAGTGAAAATGAAGTAGATAAATCGGTGGAAGATGAAGGTGATGTAAGTAATTTGCGCCTGGCTTGGGAAATGTTAGAATTGGCAAAAGTCATATTTAAGAGGCAAGCAGAAGGAAATAAACAAATGAATTTAAAACTAGCAGAAGTTCATTTAAAGTTGGGAGAGGTTGGTTTAGAGTCTGAGACATATACACAGGCAATAGAAGACATGAAAACTTGCTTAGAAATTCAAACACAGAACTTGGAAAAGCATGACAGAAGCATAGCAGGAACACATTACCATCTTGGCATGGCTTACTCATTAGTTAATGATTTTGATGAAGCCATTGGTCAGTTGACTTTAGCTCACCAGATACTAGAGAAGAGAGTCGAATATCTTCAGGAAAAGGGGAAGCATGATTCTACAAATGCAGAACCAGTTGAAGATCCATTCTATACAATTGAGGGTGAAATCACAGAATTAAATGCACTGCTACCAGATATAAAAGAGAAGATCAATGATCTGAAAGACTTCAAAAAGGAAACAAAGAGTGCCTTGATAGCTGGGCTTGATGTTGACAGGGAGACTAAAGGAAGCTCTGAAAGGGGACAGGGGACAAGTGGAGTATCATTTGGATCAAGTTCAGGCTCATCACAAACAGAATGTGATTCCAAACCAGTGTCTGACATATCACACCTTGTGCGCAAGAAACGTAAGCTGGAAGCAGATTCATCTGAAGAAAAGTGTTTAAAACAGTCCTGTCCTGAAGTACCTAAGCTGGAATGAAGCATTGATCATAACAACACACTGTTAAACCAGATTTTAAGAATAAAATTTATTTGATTGAAACTGCCATAACATTCTGCCTCCTCAGAATGGTTTTCATTTACAGCACAGAAAAAATAGTGCTCACGGTGGAGCTTAATATGACTTGATTTGATCATGCTTCATGATCCTTCAGCCTTACAGGTATCCTTCTGGAATAACCTTTCTCTCTCTCTCTCCTCAGTTTTTTTCTGTTCTTTCTAATCCAAGATAGTACTTTCAGGACAGACAAATGTGAAGTTAACTGCCATTGTACATGTTTAATTATTTGAAAGAGGAATGTGACCTAAGCATTTGAATAGCAATGAATCAAGAGTATGTATAAGTAGTGATTGTATTAATTAGACCAAGATTATGTGACAGAGGTAGTGCAGTTTTTTACTCCTGCACATTTTCAGTTCTGGAATGAAATAATTACTTTTCTATACAATTTTAAAAATCTAGCAGAATTGCCCTGCATATGTGTTGAGGGGGTATAGCCATCTTATACATACTCTGCTTTTGGAAGAAACATATGACAGATGTATATACATGTGTGTGTGTCAGATTCTGTGTGAATTTATACTATACTGCCTACCTGGCCTTTACCTGTAGAGGGTTCAATGTGTGTGGTATGTAATTAATTAAATGTGCAAATAAGTCTGTTACTTGAATCAATTGAACAATGCCTGGCAGGGAGGAGGTACCAAATACAAATGGGGTACCTCATGCTAGCCACATTCACAAAGTGTTAGCATTGATGGCTTAGACATAAATTTATGTCCAAGAAATCTGCACCAAGATCTGTGTTGTATATTAAGATTTTACATGCTATGTTGCTGATTTCTAGAACAGATTTGGAGTTATTTTTTAACTGTGAGATATAACTTGAGATTATTGATTATTTACATTGTGTTTAAAAATAATTCTTTGCTAGCATACCTGAAACAATGATGATTGTTGTGTTCATTCATTGATTTTGACTTGCAGGTTAACTTTTTTCGTGCATGAACTACAGCCTGGTGAATGAACTTCAGAACTTGGTTTGATCATGCTGCCTTGAATTATCTGTGAACAGAAACTTGCATTTATATCACAGATAGAGTAAATGTAGTAAAGACAGTTTATCTGGTTGTGCTTGCATTGTGAAATGGAATGTGAAAGTGTGGTTGTATTGGTGACACTTATTGCTGTTAAGGTAAAAGTTATTGGACAACTACATTCAGCAGATTTGTTCACCTCATGGTGGTGCATCATATGTGCCAAGCTTATTTATAATTGTAAAATTATGTGAATTCATTCCTGTGTTGTATGTGTAGTAGGTTGTGCAGTGAAAGGAGTGTGCTGTACAAAATACATTTTTCATGTTATATCATGGCATAGCCTTGAGTGATGAATCAGTGGTAATTAACCCATTTCAGGGGTTGCTCTGAAGAAGCCACAAATTTAAATGACTACCATTACTGTGTCATCTGTGGTTGGTACTCAGCAGGATAGAGTTAACAAAATCATCTGATTCAAAAGTCAATATTATTGCAGTCTCTGTTCAGGTATTATGAAATATACGCACAGAAAATATGGTTCAGGGCCAGAGCTGTGTAATTGCAGTAACAGTGAATCAGTGTTGAAAGTTTATAGAGTTGTTTTAAAGACTCGCTAGGTTGAATTAGTGAAACTGTGTACATAATATTTCTCAAACTTTCACTGATTTGCCATAAATAACTGCACAAGGTAAATCATCACTGTTTATTTATAGAGAGTTTTGGATATTCCTAGTAGTATCTGTTTTTATACTTTTTCCCTGTTTTGTCTGTTTTGAAATTTCAGACAAGTTTGGCATGAATGTATAGTTTGTGAATAAAACTGGCAATTTAGAAACAATACACAGGTATTTGTACTCAAGGGACTGAAGTGTTCTAGTTTTACATAGAGTTATGAAAGAAGTGCAAGAAAGTAGTCTAAAACACGGGGATACAAATGTCCAATCACATGTAATTACAAGGATTTCATTAACAAAAATAAATGATTGCTATTGCATGTATGAACCAGTGTGACATAGTTGGTATAGCTACATCTGGGGGCTGGATGGTCAGGGCTTAGAATCCCAGTATGGGCATGAGATTTATCTCTTCTCCAAAATGTCCAGAGTGGCTCTGTGGCCTAACCGGTCTCCTATGCAATAGGTACCAGGGTTCATTCCTGGCAGTAGAGCAGCTAGGAGGTGATAACTACTTGCCTCTTTTAATGCCAATGTCAGGAATGATTGGAACTGTACCTCTCCCCTATATGCCTTCATGGCCTGGACAAGGAAAAAACCTTTATGTATTTTACAATAAAACTTATCAAATCAAAGTTTTATGTTGGAGCCAGAATATGTTAATAAAGGCTATATTGCATTTCTTTGGGTTTTTGACACTGTCCTCTCACGGATCGAGAATCAAGCCTGAAGTAAAGCAAGATGTGCAAATCCAACATTTTCACAAAACTATTACCCAGTTATTTTTGTTGTATGTTGTGTTGAAAAACTTTTCAACCTTCCATATTCCAGAAATATCTGTAATATACTTAATGTAGGATAAATGTAATCCATGTCAGAGAATCTGTGACAATGAAAAACCAAATAAAAAAATCTGTCAGTAGTCACTTAAAATAAAGGCAAAAAAAGAGAAAATACTGTCATATACACTTTCATTCCTTCTACAGTAGACCCCCCCCCAAGATATTTATGGGACCAGCTTTTTCACGTTAAACTGCGAAAATAATTACCTGAGGGTTGTGTGAGAGTCAAACGAAATACTATTATGCTTACGAAAACATTCTGTTTACTCCACATTTAATCATAATACATTTTATATTTATATTTTCATATTTATTTTATGTGACATGAAAGAAAAACCTGAAAAATAAATTAAAATTAGGGTTTCACAGCACAAGGCATTCTACTAATCCATCCTTCTGTCAGCATCATGTTATGATTACCAATGACAAGGTAGCTTATATGTAAATGGTTCCTGCTGTGGGTTTTTTGAACAATACCTTGCACACTTTACTCTTGAAAAGCAACAGTACACTTCTGTGATAGTTCAGCATCAGTTCTGTCACTCCATTTCCATTGCATGTAATCACATTACATGTGCAACCAAAACTCCCAAAGTAGTCAATATGAACACTGAAGTGACACTCCAAACAGTGCATGGACCAAAGTTTCATGTCTTAAATGTAGGAAAAATGTAAAATAAAGAAAAATTGTACATTATGTGTATGGGGTTATGGCTGGGACCACAAAAAATCAACCAAAAATGCAGGAAAATCTTATATCAAGAAAAAAATTAAGTTTCCACCGTATGTGGCTGTGGTGGTTAAAAGGATGGTGTGGTAGCTCTTTTGTTGTACAGTAATAACACATCAAGCAACAAACTATACCCTTATTGACAGATGAATTAAATTGTCACGGTTCTTAGAAAATTAATGGAAATTGGTCAATACACCATCCCTTAATAGTTTGCTGTCACAGTGTCCATTACAGAAACTCATTAATGAAACCGCTATTTTCCTTCTACCTCTATGAATCTACATGTAACTGGAAATACACTCATCAATGCCATTAGTGAATACACATTTTCATCCTTATACTGCTTCTAACAATGGGTGATGTCAGATACTGCTTAGTAAAAAAAATTCTACTGAAATATCTTTGTGTAATTAATGCATAAAACAGCAAATTATGTAACAAAAATATCTCAATGCAGTAAATTCTGCAACATATGTAGTAACAGAGAAGTACTGATAAAACTCAGGTTTTCACACTTGTAGGTATGTCCAAGAATCAATGTCAAATGAACTTCATAATTCGCAGTTTTCTATTCCTGTTCAGATGTTCATTTTAGGTGCAGTTTAGAACAATAAAAACTGGGCTCCATGATCATCAGATTTAAATAATTTATATTTATGGGGGCATGCTGCAAGGGAATATTAAACTTTTTTGCTGTTTAAAGACAGTGGCTTTTGGCAAATTACTACAGGTATATTTTTTAAGATACAAAGCCTGGTTAGATTCAGAAGCTTGGCACTTTGAGGGTTGGTCTAAAATGAAGTTCAGAGAACTATGCAGCTGTAAATCTTAAGACGTGTCATGACTGTATAACACCTCCAACTGAAAACTACAGCACTTGGGACAATAGAATATGCAGTATTTTCCAACATTTATAACAGACAGACCAATTATCAATTGTATCTGGCTGCATATTATACACACACACACACACATATATATATATATACAGGGTGTCCCAGGAGGAATGTGAAATACTTCGGGAGAGTGTTCCTTATGTTAAACTATGCCGATATAACCCAAAACACCTATATCCAAAGTTGAACGGTTACG
>Ga0209629_10002291_pt1 | contig 12909 bp, 10 predicted proteins | sample TergutCu122P5_FD_187286 | JGI IMG/M metagenome (GOLD analysis project Ga0209629, IMG submission 187286) | Cubitermes ugandensis P5 segment gut microbial communities from Kakamega Forest, Kenya - Cu122 P5 (SPAdes) (version 2) | ecosystem: Host-associated > Arthropoda: Insects > Digestive system... | reverse complement strand
CATCGACTCGAGCCTGGGTGCGTACCTCGTCAAATTCGCGCTCGTCACCCATGTTTCCTTCGTAGGTCATGACCGGTACGCCAGCCTTGGCGATGGCCAGCCGGTTTTCCATGATCCCCAGCGACAGTCCTTCGCAACCGCGATTGAGGTGCAACATTACACCGTCAAGCTGCCATTCCTTGATGATGCGCAGCATCATTTCACTCTTCAGTTCCGGGTTGTAGAAGTGCTGCCACTGCGGCTTGGAAAGGTTCCAGTCGGCATACAAACGTAAGGCCGTCTGGCGATCGTTGATCTCAATGCCCTTGTTCCATGGCAGTGTACGGCCACCCCAAGTACCGTCTTCTTTGACTTCCCAGATGCCTTCGAGAGAGAAGGTGTAAAGGGAGCCAACGGAAACGACGCCATAGGTTTCCAGGTAACGATAAATCTTCAGGAATGACCAAGGCGGCTGGGTATCGCTCATCACCCGGCAACATTCGTTGGGTACAGCGGCAATACCACGGGCAACGCGATCTTTGACCTCTTCATAGAGCTCATCGTAGAAATCGGCGCACCATTGCGAGGACTTCGACAGCGTCGCCAGCACGTACAGCGAGTACAGGGTCTTTTCGTCGAGAGGCGCAGGCTTGACCTTGTTCAAGGCGCAGATGTCAGCCCAACGACTGGTTGAGCGCATCTCGTTCTTCACCGCCTTGATGAACAATTCGTCATCGAAGCGACGACCAGTCGCTTTTTCCAGGAATTCGATGCCTTCATTGAGCTGCCCGACGACGTAGTCCAGGCGGGCATCGGTCAAGTCCTTATGGGGACCGACACCGACGTCGACGTAGAATTGCGGTACTTTCTCGACCGCGGCTGCATGCTGATACCACTTGGCGTGAGAACAACAGATCTGAGTTTGGAAAATGAAATCCGGCTTCGGAAACTCGCCGCCGAACAGGTACTTGTTCAAATGCATTCCGCCCCAGTAGATACGCATGTAGGCGCAAAGGTCGCGGGCAAAGCCATATGCCTCGGCAGCATCCATGCACTCCTTGGCGAACTTCTTGTCATGAGCAACGGATGCGCCATAAGGCTCGCCGGTCAACGAGTGGACATCATTGCCAAGACCGGCGGGCAGCGCGTCCAGCGCCCAAGCCGAACCTGCCCAGCGCAGGCCGCCTTTCTCTTTGGCTGCGGCATAGTTCCGGTAGTACTGCTCCCGCAGCGCCTTGGCCTTGCCCCAGAGCTTCAGCGGCTCGGACGGGTATTTTGCTGACGTATTCATTTTATGTTTCCTCCGGGGCAGTTAGAACAATTCTTCTTCCGTCAACGTTTCGAGGAATGCCTCGACGCGGATACGGAAAGGACCAATTGGGTTGGTACTGTCGAATTCGAGGAAGAGCGTCGGGATACCGTTTTCTTCCAGATAACGCTTAAGATCCGGGTAGTCACCCTCGTGCGGATCGCAGAATTTTTGCTGCAGGAAGATCGCGGCGCGGGCGTTGAACTCCTTGGCCAAGCCAAGCACATGGCGGTAGCGCGTATGTGTCGGATAATCCTTTGTCGGACAGGCTGGACGGTTGCAGTAGCGATCGGCGATAGCTTTGATCGGGTCAGCGTCTTTCCTGGATTCGTTCCAGAAGTAACGGGTACCCGAGCACTGATCGTCGATCACGATGGTGCCGCCGACGGATTCAATCATGCTCATGAAAGCGATGTCGTCATTTTCCGAGCCGATGGTCATGAAACGAACGCCCTCAGGACGATTGAGGTTGCGCTTTGGCAGGGCCGCCAATACCTTCTTCAGTTGCTCGTTGTGTTCGCGCTTGTCGATGAACTGAGCGGTCAGCGCAGCCAGCAAGGCTTCCGTGCCAGTCACTTGGGGATTGGTGGCCTTGCGGTACTCAAACAGCTCACGCAGCAGGCGGCGGTTTTCGTCGACGACGGCAAGCGCCTCCTTCAGCATCTCGTCGGTCAGCGTCTTGCCGGTCAGCTTCTGCAGAAACTCACGGAAACTCTGCACCTCAGCATAGTGGGCCTTGCGGGCATGTGGAGACTGCACCGCGTTGGGCATCGGGACGTAATAATGCCACTGTACAGAGGGGACATGTAGACGCCAGGAACTAAACGCTTGGCGATACTGAATGCACGACTGCGTCAATGTGACACCTTCGGCGTAATCGAACCGGCCAAGCAATCCTTGCGCCAAGGAATCGCGGCAGAACGGGCAAAACATGCCGAAGACATGCGGTTCCGTCACATTTTGTGGTTCGTGTGCCCCGAGAACTCGCACCGGCAGCATACCAGCCGCAATCAAGAGTTCTTCCGGGGTATAGGTGCACATGGTCACCACTACCTGACCTTCCGTGCGAGCCTTCCAAACACGCGCATAGTCGTGCCGCTTTTCATACCAGTCTTTGAACTGATCAAATAATCCGTCGCTCATTGAAATATCCTTTCCTTCGCCGATTGAGTTCAGCCGGCCTGCAAACGCCGACTTCGAACAGAAATAACCAAATAAATCTTAAACCGTAATTACAATTAAGCGCTTGTAATATCATTTACAACAGTCCGGTTTTCTGTAAGATTCAGTTGGTGGACCAATATCACCAAGCCCAGAATCAAAGCTGTGAAACAACATGAATGTCTCCTCCTTGGTTGATTTGAATTACAATGCCGCTGGCCAAGCCCGGCGCCTTCCGTGTCCGGCATCGGCACGGGAGTGGAGATTTCCTGCTTTTCCGACTTGCTATCCATAAGCAAGAAGCGTGCCATTCATTGAACAGGTTGAAAATGCTGAGCGTATAAAGTATCCCAATAAATTACCTCGCCATGGGACGGAAAATGCCGTTCCATTTGCTGATATGCGGCAAATGGAACGGAAACGAGGGGGATGTGACGCTCCCCCTAAACTGTACCGGGGGTTAAGTTATGGAATGATTTTCGGCTTCAGCAGAATGATCAGCTCGTTTTTCTGCTTCTGCTTCGTCTCATAACCAAAGAGATATTTAACGATCGGGATGCTGCCGAGAATCGGCACGAAGTTGCCTTCATTCTTCTCCGTTTCCGAGATCAGCCCGCCGATGGCCAGCATCTCGCCATCCCGCACCTTCACCGTGGTGCTCATCTCGCGGACATTGATAATCGGCAGGCTGACCTGTGTCGCCTGATCGCCAATGCCCACGGTTTTCGAGTAGATGGGTTCATCGGGATTGGCGGCGGAACTCGCCGATTTGACCAGCTCCGAGATGACGGGAACCAGATTGAGAATAATCTCATCATCACCGAGGATAGTGGCGGTCAGCGACATGCCCAAGCCGGATAGCAGGCGCGCGGTTTCAACGGTGTAGGTGGTTGACATGCTGCTGCCACTGCTCGCGACATTTGACTGAACCGACTTGATATAGGTGTAGTTGGTGCCGACTGAAATCATTGCCGGCTGGCCGTTCATGACGCTGAGTTTGGGGCTGGACAAAACCTTGGCATTCCCCTCCGTCTTCAAGGCGTTGATCATCGCCGAAAAGGAAGCGGGAGCCAGGATAACGCTCGAAATGAAGCGGCCAGGATCTTGCAATGGACTGCTGGCCATGATCATGGGCGTCAAGGCATCGGGGGAGTTGGCCGTCGCCGGGATGCGTACAGCGCCATCGGCGCCGGGCTGATAAAGAGCGCCGGAACCGCTTTGGTATCCATACACCCGGCTGCCTTGACCGCTCGCCGCCGATATATACGGGTAAACCTGCCCCTGCGCCCCGAAATTGATGGCGCCGGAAAGCGCCGCGAAATTTTGCAGTACCTGATTCCAGTTGATGCCAATCGACGAACTGTCGCTCAATTGCACCTCGATGATCTTGGCCTCGATCGCCACCTGCCGGTACAAGGATTTCTTCAGGTTGGTGATGTATTCCTCGACTTTTTCCAGCAAAGGGCGTGGGGCGCTGACCGTGATGATGCCGACCGGCTTGTCAATGATATAGGAGTTGCCGTTCTTGCCCTTGCCGCTTGCGCTCTTGTTGCCCTTTTCCGCCTTGCCCTGGTTCAGTTCGCCCATGAGCTTGGCCATATTGTCGCGTGAATTTTTCTGGCTCTTGAGGCAAGCCTCCTGCAACGACGGGTCATTGGCATTGTCTTTCCGGCATTTTTCAATGAGCACCGCGTCGGACATGACCGTTTCCGGCTCGCTTTGCGCCTTGTTCCGTGGGTCAAGCGCCCAGATGTCCAGCAAGCTATCGAGATTAGTCTGAATATTGTCCCAGATGTCGAACTCGTTTTTATCACTTTTTAACTGGATGGTACCATCCATGCTTTTGGAATTTTCCTCGTTCCCCAGCAGATTGCCGCCGACGCCGGTGCTGTACAGGGTTTTGACAAAGGGCATGGCAATCTGGAAATTGCGGGTTTCCTTGTACTTGACGATAATCGTATTCCCTCTCATCTCGTAGTAGTAATCAAGCTGGCGCAGCAGATCGCCGATGGCCTGGTAAAAATCGTCATCGGCATTGATATGGACATCGACCGGCGCGTTCTGGTTGACATCGCTGGCCCAGGAAACGTTCATGCGCTTCAGATCGGCCAGACCCTTCATGATGGCCCACAAGGGCTGCGGCGCATGACGGGTCTCGATTTTGGCGCCGACCTTCACCACCGGTTCCGCTTTGGCGGAGATGGCGGCGGCATCGTCTTCCTGACCGACAACATAAGATGGATACTGGAACTGTACGGGCAGAGCGCCGCCGTCATCTTTTTTCGCTTCGACCGCCGCCGGAGTTGTCGATTCGGCGGTAACCGGCCCATCGCCGGCGGTTTCTTTATGCCAGCCGCACGACGCGCATAGCGTGGCGCAAAACAGAAATGGCAGGCTCAAAATGATTTTTCTCGCGGATACCAATCCTTTCCCTCGCAGATGGATATGTTTCCCAGTCACTGCTCTGTCCTCAAAACAAACATTCAAAATCGCATGGCGCCCCGGCGGGACAGCCGACAAAGGGCTGGTTATTGCCCGGCGGCCAGGCGTTTTTCCGCATACCGCCGGAGATCCGGATGTATGGCAAATCCAGAGGCGAGAATCGCCTTATACTGGGCCAACGCCCGCGCCTTTTTGTCCTGTTTGTCGAAAATACGCGCTTTGGCTACCATCGTGTTGAGCGAATCGCCGTATTGGGCACTGTATTTATCAAGCAGGGCCAATGCCGAGTCATAGCGCTGATTATTTTCGGCAAAGGCGGCAAAGCTGAGCAAGGCTTCTTTCATCGGTGGATTGCCGCCGATGCTTTCGGCAAAATAATCGGACGCATCCCGCGCCTGCTGCATGTTGGCGGCGGCGATGGCCGCGTACAGCGCCGCTTTTCTGTTCCGCGGATCAACTTTCAGGCTCTCCTTGGCATAATACAATGCCCTGGCATTTACCCGCAGATTCACCAGATACAAAACGGCCAGATGATCCAGGGCATGGGCGTTTTTCGGGTTCAGCGATACCGCTTCTTCGTACATGGCGGCCGCCTGCCCAAAATCACCTGTCTTTTCGGCAATGGCCGCGCCCCGTAGCAATTCCCGCGCCCGCACCACGTTTTCCGGCTGACTTTCCGTCCGCTCTATGACCAGCGCCTCTTTTTTGGCGGTATGCCGATCGGTTTTGACGCTCAGACTGTCCCCGTTTCCCGCCGGCCAGACAAATTCCTTCTTTTTCGGGTAGATGACGATGGTGTTGTCGCGCCTGGTCTGACTCAGCTCCATCAGATTGCAGATGATATCCAAAGCGAAATCCCAGGGAACATCATTGAGGGCGAGAGTCAGCGTTCCCTTCACCGATTCGTCAACGACGATGTTGAGGTCGCTGATTTCGTGAAACAGGCGAAAGACGTTATGAATATCTATTTTGTAAAAATCGACGCTGATCCGTTCTTTACCGTATGGCAGCAAAGCATCTTGCCCGCCGCCACCGTTCTGGCTTTTGGGCAAAAATGCATCGGACGATTCGATCAATTGGTCAAGCTTTGCCTCACTCACCGTTGTTGGGCTCGCGGCGGCGGGGCAAAACCCAAGCAGCGCAGCGGCTACAGCCAATATGAAGGCGGTCAGCGACAGGCGAAAGACAGGGCTACCCATTATTTCTCCCCTTCTTTCCTGAGCGCCATGGCAACGGGAGTAGTCAATTTTTGCCCGGCGCGGGTGACCGCGGTTTCCTCAATCAGGACTTTGCCCGGGCCAATGTCGCGAATGACACCCCGGCGGCCGATTTTCATGCCCTTAGTCAGGGTGTAGCCTTTGCCGGTGGAATCTTCCACCACAGCGTAGTATTCACCACCTTTATTGAGAAGCCCAACCAGCGTCAACTGTCCCGGTTCGAACAACTGCATTCCGCTCAGCGGCTCGCCATTTTCGATGATTTCGTCGCCGGCATCAGCGGTGGCGCCCTCGGTAACAAAGGGCATGAATGGGTCTTTGCGGTTTTGATACTGATAGACGAAATGTGTGACTTGAGCCGGCTGAAGCGTATTGTGTTGGTTGGCTCCACCCATGACCTTGATGGTTTCCTCAGCGGACACTCCGGCGGCAAAAGAGATAGCGGCGCTGGCAAAAAGCAGTATCATGGCCCAGTATCTGGCCGAGGGCAAAATCAGTTGTCGAAATGGGGGATTTCTCATCGGCGTAGAACTATCCTGCTCATTCTTTCGTGGAAGATCCAGCCGGCGTCTGCGGTTTGGCAATTCCCTCGTTGCTGTAACGGTAGGTCAGCAATTGACAATCGGCCTTTAAGATCATTTCATTATTTTCCCGCGTCGGACTGCCCATTTTCAGGTCGCCGACGGCAACAATCCGCTCAAGTTTGCTGACGCTGTCAAAAAAATGGCCGATGCTGTGGTAGGTGCCTTTCAGGGAGATGGCAATCGGGATCTCGGCATAAAAATCTTTCGGCACTGCCGGCATCGGTTTGAAGGAAAGAAAATCAAGCCCGGCGGCTGTGCCAAGTGCCGAAATGTCCTTCAACAATTTGGGGATTTCCTCGCTTTCCGGCAGCAGCGCCGCCTTGCTGTCGAACAATTTTTTGCTGTCGGCCAGTTCGTTTTCCAACTGTTGCAGCCTGTTCGCCTTGGCGCGCAAGCCTGTCAATTGGGATGCGAGCGCCATGTTTTGCTTTGCCAGCTCTTCTCTTTCCGTAAAGTGAGGCAGGGAAAAGAAGGCAATGTAAATGATCACCGGCAGCGCCAGCAAAAGCGACCCTATCACCAATTTGGCACGCGGCCCCATTGGAATATAGCGATTGTCTATGAAGCGGCTGAGCGCCGAAACTGGTTTTTCTGTTCTGGCCATGGGTTTTCTAGGGCGTGGATTTGGGCTTGACGTCTTCGCTTCCCGGCGGTGCCACCTTGCAGGAGATGGTAAACGACTTCAGATCCCGCCCGGCGAAAAGTTTCCGTGACGATTCGACCAGCGAAACATCCTGGATGAAAGAAGAAGTTTTCAGGCTATCGAGGAACTGGGCGATGGATTCGTTATCGAGGGCAACGCCTTTCAACTCGATGTTGCCGCCGCTTTGCGCCATCGAATCCAACCCCAGACGGTTGTTGTCGACGCGACTCGCGACTTCGTCCATGATACGCACGGTGAGCGACGACCCCTTTTTCAGCTGCTCGATAACCTTGGTTTTACGCTCCAACTCTTCCTTATCGTTGTTCAGTTTATCAATCGCGGCAAGCGTGGGCTTAAGGCTCTGTTTCTCGTTGGTCAGCCGGGCATTTTCCTGTCGCGCCGAATCGATATCGTGGCTCTGGATCAGCCAGGCGAGGGCGCACAGAGCCACGACCAAAACGAAAAGCAGCGAGAAGACGGCCAATTGGCCTTTCGCCTTCTCGCGCTTTTTCAGTTGCCGGACGGGGAGAAAATTAATCTGCAACATAGACTTTCCATCATTCATATTGCCGAGGAGCGGATGGCGATACCGCTGGCGATGGCCATTTCCTGGCCAACCGCCTGAACATAGTCGGGATCGATTTTCTTGGCATCGAAATCCATCGCGGTGAGAGGATTGAAAATATCCACCGCAAGCCCGGTTTCCATGCGCAGAAAATCAACCAGACCGACCACCTTCGAGCCGCCGCCGCTGAGACTGAGCCGACGCAGCGGCCGGTCGGGATGATTGGCGCGGTACAGGTCGATCATCCTTTTGATTTCGAGCAGCCATTGGGCGCAGACCGACGAATAGATGGCGGCGATATCGTCTTCGCGCTCCGGCATCCGTTGTCTACCGAGTTTTACCGCCTCGGCCTCGTCGAATTCCACATCGAGCAGATCCTGAATCTGTTCGCTCAATTGGCGGCTGCCGGCCGGGATGTCGCGGGTCGCCACGGGAATACCGCCGGAAACGATATTGATGCTTATTTTGGCGGCACCAATATTGACCAAGACGACATCATCGCCATCATGGACAATGGCCTCGTGGGCGTTTTCCAGGGCAAAGCCGTCCACGTCAACGATGACGGGGACCAGCCCAATGCCTTCCAGCATGGCCGTGAACCCATCGACCACTTCCTTTTTTGCCGCCGACAGCATGACCTCGGTGCGGTCATTGCCAGCGGAGGAAGTTTTTAGATCCTGAAAATCAATGTAGACCTCATTCAGGTCAAAGGGGATATACTGCTCGGCTTCGGCCATGATATACGATGCGAGCCGTTCCTCGTCCATGGTGGCGAGACTGATTTTTTTCACGATCACCGAATAGCCGGAGATGGAAATGCCCACCTTCTTTTTTTTGATTTTCAGGTTTTGCAACAGCGCCGACACGGCGGCGGCCACCGCCTCGGCGTCGGCCAAGGCCCCGTCCTTAACGGCTCCGTCAGGCAAAAGGGCGCTGCCTAAAGCGACAATGCCGTAGCCACGGTCGCGCCGTTCGAGCTGGCAAACCTTTACCGCATGGGAACCAATATCGATTCCCACCACCAGATCATTGTTGGAAAAGAAAGGCAGTTTCAGCATGGCCGCGGTTCACCGAGGGAAAGAACATGCCGACAGCATGAAGTGGATGGTAAATGATAAAAACGCTATTGTATTCGGCGATTAACCAATTTGCCAGTTTCTGTCAAGGATGGTAAAAAATAACAACCTCAAACATCGGTTTTGACTTTGAACGCACAAGCACCTGAAATTATGCTGATTACCGGCGAAGCCTCCGGCGACGCCCACGGCGCCGCCCTGGCGCGGGAGATGCGCAAGCTGATGTCCGAGGCGCATTTCTCCGGCATGGGCGGCCGGGAAATGGCCGGCGCCGGTGTTGAAATTCTCTTTGATGCCGCAAGAATCGCCGTCATGGGCGGGGTTGAGGTGATAGCCCGCCTGCCAGTGATTTTTTCGGCCTTTGCCGTCCTGAAAAGGGCGCTGCGGCAACGGCGGCCCGCGCTCCTCATCCTCATCGACCTGCCTGACTTCAACCTGCGCTTGGCCAGGATCGCGAAAAAACTCGATATTCCAGTACTCTATTATATCACCCCGCAGGTCTGGGCCTGGCGGGCCGGGCGCGTCAAAACCATCCGTGAGCGCGCCAACCGCCTGGCCGTGATTCTGCCCTTCGAGGAAGAATTTTTCCGCGCCCGCGGTGTCGCCGCCCACTATGTCGGCCATCCCCTGCTCGACCATGAGCCGCCGCGCCTCGATCCGCCGGAATTCCGGGCGCAACTGGGCATCGCCGCCGATGCCCTCTGCATTGGCCTCTTGCCAGGCAGCCGCCAGCGTGAGTTGGCGAGCCTTCTGCCGGTCTTTCTGCAAACGGCCATGCTGTTGCAAAAAAGGCGTCCGGAAAAACTGGTCTTTCTCATCCCCCGCGCCTCGACGGTGAGCGAGGCCGACCTCGACGCGGCAGGACTTGCCAACTATCGGGATTCACTCGATATTCATGTGCTGGCGGAAGACCGCCAGGCGCTGATGGCCGCCTGCCGGGCGGTGATGGCCGCCTCCGGCACCGTCACTTTGGAGTTGGCGTTAACCGATACGCCGATGGTGGTCTGCTACAAGCTGGCGCCGATAAGCTATTTCTTGGCGAAGAGACTGATCCACGTGCCCTTCTTTTCCCTCGTCAACCTCATCGCCGGAAAAAAGGTGGTGCCGGAATTGCTACAGCACGAGGTCAACGCCGAAACAATCGCCGCCGGTATCCTGCCGCTTCTCGACAACGGCCCTGCCCGGTGCGACATGCTTTCTGGCCTGGAATTGGTGCGCGCCCGGCTCGGCACGCCCGGCGCCTCGGCGCGGGTGGCAGCCATGGCCAGGGAAATAATTATGGATAAGAAAGTTTGATAGCAAACACAAAACGATGATCCATCCCGACACCGAAGTCCGCTTCATCAGCCCGGAAAAAGGGCGTGGCCTGGTGGCCACCGCCTTGATCCCGAAAGGAACCGTCACCTGGGTGCTTGACCCGCTCGACCGGGAAATCAGCCCGGCGGCGCTGGCCGCCTATGATGAAAAATATCAGGAGATTCTCTTGACCTACAGTTTCCGCAACAACCTGGGAAACTATATCTTCTGTTGGGACAATGGCCGCTCCGTCAACCACAGTTGTCGCAACAACTGCTGCCTGACGCCATACAAGCTCGAACTGGCAGTGCGCGACATAGCACCTGGCGAGGAATTGACCGACGACTACGGCTATCTGAATATCATCGAGCCCTTCATGCCGGCGCCGGAAGTTGGCGGCCGCCAGCATGTTTACCCCGACGATCTGCGGCGGCATTGGCAACACTGGGACCGGCAACTGGCCGAAACTTGGCCGTTTTTTTTACAAGTCGTCCAGCCGCTGCGGCCGTTCATCACCGATGATACCTGGCGGATAATCTCTCTTGTTGCCGAGGGGAAACAACCGGCGGATTCCATCCTCGCCTGCCTGTATCCGGACGTCTGAAAAGATTTTGCCAGGATGATGGCAAGAAAATTTACTCCTATGCTTTTGCCAAGCTATTCTGTATAATAACAATTTTTTGTTCGGCATTTGCCGCTATTTTCACCAGATCAAGCTGAGAAGGAAGCAAGAATGAACGAATTGCAAACCACCGACCCGGAAATTCATGCCTTTATCCGCGAGGAGGAAGAGCGCCAGGCCGCCAAGATACGACTGATCGCCTCGGAAAATTATGTCTCGAAAGCGGTTTTGCAGGCCACTGGCACGGTACTGACCAACAAATATTCGGAAGGCTATCCTGGCAAACGCTACTACGAGGGCCAGCAGATCATCGACCAGGTGGAAAGCCTGGCCGTCGCCCGCGTCAAACAATTGTTCGCCGCCGAACACGTCAATGTCCAGCCCTATTCCGGCTCACCGGCCAACCTTGCCGCCTACCTGGCCTTCCTGCAACCCGGCGACACCATTTTGGGCATGGCCCTGCGCCACGGCGGCCATCTAACCCACGGGGCGCCGGTCAGCATTTCCGGCCGCTATTTCCACGCTGAATCCTACACTGTTGACCCAGAGACGAAACGTCTCGACTATGACGCGGTGCGGCAACGGGCGCTCGAATGCCGTCCGCGCCTGATTGTCGCCGGTCATTCCGCCCATCCGCGCATCCTCGATTTCGCCAAATTCCGCCAGATCGCCGACGAGGTCGGGGCGATTCTCATGGTCGATATGGCACATTTTTCCGGTCTGGTTGCAGGCGGCGCCCATCCGTCGCCGGTTCCCTACGCCGATGTCGTCACCTCGACCACCCATAAATCGCTGCGCGGACCGCGCGGCGCCATGATCCTCTGCCGTGAACAACACGCCGCCGCCATCGACAAGGCGGTTTTCCCCGGTGTGCAGGGCGGGCCGCATGACCACACGACGGCGGCCATTGCCGTGGCCATGAAAGAAGCGCAGAGCGCCGCTTTCAAAGATTACGCGCACCAGATAGTGAAAAACGCTCAGGCCCTGGCCAAGACCTTGCTCGATAAGGGCTTCACCCTGATTACCGGCGGCACCGATAACCACCTGCTCGTGGTCGATCTGTCGGCAACCGGTCTCAGCAGCAAAAAGGTAGCGAAAGCCCTGGATAGGGCCGGGGTGGTGCTGAACTACAACACCATCCCCTTTGACACGCGAAAACCCACCGACCCCAGCGGCATCCGCATGGGCGCCTGCGCCGTCACCTCGCGCGGCTTCAAGGAAAAGGAGATGGTTTTTGTCGGCGAGACCATCGCTGCCGTTATCGCCCGGCTCGACGACGAGGCCTTCCTCACCAAAACCGCCGCCGAGGTCAAGGAATTCTGTCGCCGGTTCCCCGCCCCGGGATTGGAGCATCTGGCCGGCTGAGCGGCATGAGGGGAAATTCCAATTTTTTCAATAATCTGATGGAGAGTGATATACATGCAACGAAACTGGAAGCAGATCGCTGAATATAAAGAGATACTGTTTGATCGCTATGGCGGTTTAGCCCGCATAACCATCAACAGGCCGCGCTACCGCAACGCTTTTACCCCCAAAACCGTGGCCGAGATCAGCAACGCCTTGCATTATTGCCGGGAAAGCCAGGACATCGCTGTGGTGGCGCTCACAGGCGCCGGGGATAAGGCCTTTTGTTCCGGCGGCGATATGCATGTGAAAGGTCAGGGAGGATATGTGGATGACCGGGGCGTGGCCCGCCTCAATGTCCTTGACGTGCAAAAGCAGATCCGCTCCCTGCCCAAGCCGGTAATCGCTATGGTCAACGGCTACGCCATCGGCGGCGGGCATGTTTTACATGTCGTTTGCGATTTGAGCATAGCCTCGGAAAACGCTGTATTCGGTCAAACAGGCCCACGGGTCGGCAGTTTTGACGCGGGCTTCGGCTCTTCTTATCTGGCCCGTGTCGTCGGCCAGAAAAAAGCCCGGGAAATATGGTTCCTTTGCCGCCAATACTCGGCCAAGGAAGCGCTTGAAATGGGACTTGTCAACAAGGTCGTTCCGTTGGCACAACTGGAGGA
>Ga0209629_10002289_pt1 | contig 12911 bp, 12 predicted proteins | sample TergutCu122P5_FD_187286 | JGI IMG/M metagenome (GOLD analysis project Ga0209629, IMG submission 187286) | Cubitermes ugandensis P5 segment gut microbial communities from Kakamega Forest, Kenya - Cu122 P5 (SPAdes) (version 2) | ecosystem: Host-associated > Arthropoda: Insects > Digestive system... | reverse complement strand
CGATGAATATTAATCTATTTATCATAGGCTATTTTACCCTTCTTTAACTTTTATACGATTCCCATTAACTATAACATATGCCACATTATTTTCAAAGTGTAAAGAATTTAAACAATTTAATTCATATAATTGCTTAAAATAATCAATTGATACTTGGACACACTGAAATGATTCGGATTTAGGATCTAATAAAGCCAGAGAATTTGCATTAAGTATATACACTAAACACCCGGCATCTTCCCATATATTTATCTCATTAACAAAATTTAGATCACATAAATCAAATAATTCCTTTACAGTACAGCCACAAATATTACTTATGTCAAGTATTTTATGATATATGTCAGGAAAATAATGTGAATTGATCTGGTAATTTACAGCATTACCAACAACGAATCTGTTAACACTAAATCCTAATGTATATAATTTACCTCCGATTTCTTTAAGAGATTCACGGAGTATGGTTTCTAAACTTACTTCTTGTTTAACATATAAAACTCCGCAGACAACCTTAGATTCGCCCAAGTCTTCGGCCACATAAACTTCCAAGGCTTGTGATAAAACGGAAGCGTAATAATCTGTCATTTTATCTAAATCAGCAAGATTGGATGCATTTTTTAATCCAAATAATTGTGATTTTAAATATTCGGTGCCATCTGTGGTGTTCAAATAAATTTCTTCATTATTTATAAGATACGAAGAAAGTGCAAGTACTTCATTAAGATATTTACTCTTATTTTTCGATAATCTTGTGATAGAAGGCATGCATCCTAATTTTTTTGCTAATTTTAATAACGCTTCATCAGTCAAAGATGTATAACTTTTGTTAAGTTTCGATAAATAGCTTTTAGCATCATTTTTTTGGTTTTTAGCAATCATCTTGCGGATAGTGGCCCTATCTATAGAGCTTAGATCATTATCACTATAAAATCCTAAACATTTATAACAATACTCGATTAAATTATCATCATTTGGTCTAAGTAAAGAGGATATAGAAGAAGAATTAATTCCATCAAAGGTACCAAAAGATTCGTAATAACACTGAATAAGTTTTTCAACCATATAGTAACCACCTTATTCAAATAAATATCGGCGGTATATCCCCCTTACTTATAAATTTAATAGTAGCATTTTCAAGTATCCTATACAATGCTAAAATTGAATTATCACCAGAAAAATCTTTCCCGCCTGTCCAGACATTCCTCGTAACTCTAACTCTGCAGAACTCAGCCAGAGCATCAATTGATCTTATATTTTCATCATTAGCAAGGGGTTCAGCATACACAGCCATATCTTGATTAGGTGTGGCATTTTTATCAATATATACAAGACCTTTTACAGGATATGAAAATCGTATACCAGAGTATGGTATAGAATTTGCAACCAAAGATACTAGCATTCTAAGTGCCATATCGGTATTCCAACCTAAGGATACAGATAAATTCAATGCACGTGATATATCCATAGGAGTCATACAATGTATAACGCAATCTCCGATAATTTTAATAGATTTATACCACTGGCATTGCGAAGAATCACGCGTAAATAAATACGTATTCCCTAAACGTCCTGTAAAAGAAGAATCGTCCAGAAATGGGTTAAATAACCCAGGTGTTTCTATAAACAGATGAACCCACATAATTTCCTTACTATTATCATAGGTTTCAGCATAAAATTTATGCTTATATTTAAAGAGTCTATTTACTCTGCTAGATAAAAATCCCCTACAGATTTCGATGTATCTATCCATTGCCCAAAATTGAAATTCATTATAGATGGAAGACCAATTATTGCGTAAGTAAGCAGCAAGCGAATCGTCTATTCCTAAACCGCTAACAACAATGTTTGATATAGTAATTAAATTGCCAGAATAATCGATTTTATTAATACTAGACACGTATTTTTTGATAATAGTCATTGCTGGGGATTCAATGAATAAAATATTAAATCTGGTGTTTATATTTATAGTAGGAGATAAATCACGAACTGGTTCCAAAAAATCAGCACCATACCAAAATCGTTTATCAAGTAAAGCTAAAATCTTCCAAATCTCTTCTGAAGGTAAATCTTGATATTTTGGAGTATCATCTACAATAGTTCTATATCTAAAATCGACTTTCTTTTCTTTGATATTGTAGATAACCGACACTAATTTGTTGGAATGATATATAATCTGGTCATTAACTATCAGATAAAAATATGTACCAGATCTATTTCTTAATGCTTCAAGTAACCCAGATCTCTCTATAGTTATTGTTGACCACCACTTTTCGTTAAAGTAGATACAAATTTATTCTGACCTCCATAAAACTGATCTGTCATACCATTTGGAAATGTTTTATCTTCCCTGAATATTACTGATCTTATTTTATACAACTCGAAAGCAAATTTCAAATAGCTAGTCTTTATACTAGGCAATAATGACTGTGCAGAAGAAGCAAGATCATCGGCATCCAAAGATGAAACCAAAGACATAGCGTACTCTTCATGCGGTTCTAACTGAAGACGCATAAACATTTCTTCTTCACTTTTAAACTCACAAGTAGCTAATAATTTAAGTAGAGATAAACGCCTTTTCTTACCAGGAACTTTAAAATTAGAACGCATAGATACAGATTTAAATTTACGCAATTCTGGATGAGTCAATTGTTGAACCTCTTCAGGTTCATATTCCACCAAATCTGATAGAATTTCTTTTGCAGTTCTAAGAGCAATGCACATAAAATAAAGAAAATTTATATAAGACGGACAATATGGTACTGAAGGTTGGTACCAAGGAGTCAATGATAAAGATCCATCACAGTGATACACATTACATAATCGTCCATCTATAGTTATTTCCCCAGTCTTTTCACACTCAACACTCAGCGGAATTTCAGGAGGTAATGCAACATAAAAAGTATTAGCTATTAAAAAACCTTTATCGTCTGCTTTCACAATCCAATCGGAAAACCAACCTTTATCCCCAAGTATACTTATTCCTACAAACATAGAACTATCACTTACTCTTAAATTTGTAAAACAATTATACATCTTATATGCAGAATAAGAATTTTTGTCTATATAACAAAATTCTGGAATGTAATAAGCCCGTTTTTTGGCTAAATCTAACAACACATCATACAGTGTTAAAGTGTCATTATGTATTACTATATCATAACTAATAGGATCTAATACACGCACGGTATCGGTCCTTGCGTATACATCACTCCCATTCACATAAAAATCTTTCACATAGCTGTCATCATCAGCTAACTGCCTTAATTCTTCTACAGTAACAGAATATGCCCTAATACTTGACAAGTCTTCTTCAAAGCTTAGCAACCCTGCAAGTATCTTTTCTGGATTATTCACATCTGTAATCATCTTGTCAAGAAATAAAAATCTCATCACTAAGCCCCTTACTTTAGTACCGAATAATATACTATACTATCCACTTTAATCAGAGTTGTATAAATAAAACGTATAAGAAAATTGGGTAATCGTGAATGAGTAGAATAATATAAATTAGTCGGAAAAATTACGGCTCATCACTTGTTATTAATTCAATATCACTAACTAATTTTGAGTTAGTATCCAATTTTACTTTCAAAATATCATTCCAATTCTCTATACCACGAAGTTTAGCATTAACTGTATAGTAATCATCAAAATCCTTATTGCCTACACTAACTTCTACTACACCTTCATCTTTATAAGGTTTAGGCCCATAACTACTGGGATCTCCAATTTCTTTAGTATCACTGTTAGCAATTTCATCATAACTAATGTATTGAGCAGTACAAGAATCAATCATTTTATCAGATAACACTTGTTGGAGTTGTTTCTTATTAATATCATTGTAACTACATGATTCATATAACGCTGAAGCAATAGAAACTAAATATTTGTCAGAATTCGGCAATATATCTGAACCATCTAAGTTATGTATAGATATACAAGTGAAATCTACCCAAATTAATTGATTATTATTTTCGACAACATTACAAGCCAATAAACTCTCTTGTCTATTATTATCAAAACTATATCTTGGAATACCCAACATACCTATCTGACTATCTACAAATTTCAAAGTATCAATCCAAAGTGGATCTCCGTTAGCAAGTTTAATATGAAAATTATAGTCCACAATACCACGATAACTACTTTTATCAATTAAATTTCTTACAGGAATATCTGTGTTTATATCTACTAATTGTGAAGTACTTGTAGTTGCTGGTTTAGATATAGTTGAAATAGCATCATCTGGCTCATCCAAAGTGACATTTACTTTCTCGCCTGTATCTCTGGATAATACTGTTCCATCTTGTTCAACTATAATAGTATTCATATCAATTTTCTCCCCATTAAGTGAATATAATTGATCTGAACCCATTGTAGTTAGGACTTCTTCTCTTGTTGCTATTCGATCTCCGACATGAAAATAACCATCAAGTTTAACTCCGGCATCTGATACTTCTGCGAAATCTTCAACCATATCTCTGTAATAAGGATTACCATTATCCGATGTAATAGGAGTATTTGAAGGTCCTGTACTTTGTATAGATTGATTGTGTGTTAATTTAGTATTATCGATTATTTTATTAGGAAGATCTTCTGTTGTATCAGGATTTGACAAGTTATTGGTATTTTCAGTATGTACATTAACTTCAGTATTTGCATTATTTTGAGTTGAATTGATAGTATTATTACTGGATACAATTTTATCTAACGAACTTTTAACTCCTAGCATATAAGCGGTGATACACACTAACATAATAACAAAAAATGATAATATAACAATTGCATGTTTTTGTCCCATATTTACCACTCCTTAAATTTAAGGCAAATAATCTGGTTCAGAACATATTAATTCAAAACCTCTAGGATTACTATACGTCGTTAAATCATTTAAATTCCAAAATTGAATCTCATCTGCATCACTTCTAGAGTTTAATACGACATACTGATTTGTTGACGCTATGTAATCTACAACAACTACAAAATGTCCTTTAACTGTAAAAGGACTTTTCTTCCTTTCTGCTTCTGTTTTAACACTTCCGGTTATTACAGCATAACACGTTGTTCCATTTACATAGTCCCTTATCAATTTCATCTTATTCCTTTGACTTTCATCACCATAATTTTTAGCATATAGACCATAAGCTTCTGCCATTCTTCCGGGAGAACTGTGCCAACCGGCTAATCCACTTATTGCTTGAAAACCATTGTTAGTCATAAACCAATATGCGGCCTCAACTACATTACATTGTTGATGATTATGAGTAAGATTCGTTATACATACAGCCGTTGCTGAAGGCCCACACCCAGACTGTCCTATAGTGTCAGATACACCATCCTGTTTCATTTCTAAACTGGACCAAATTTCACCACTTTGATAATAATGCACAGCAAATTTTTCTACACCGTTATTATTCCAATGAACAATAGTAGTTTTATTTCCCCATACATTCATTAAATCTGACCAATTTTTAGACATTTTACTTGTATCAAATACTGGATTGGATTTCGAAAATTGACTGAAATCGCTAAATGCTCCACCGGTAGACACTTGACCGGAATTACCATCCGGTAAATTAACAGTCTGGTATCCTCTATCTTTATCACTAGTACGACTCTGTGACGACTGAATATTGGACCCACCAGGTATTTCCGCATTAAAGGCTTTACCATTATTACCAACATCACCTGCTAAATGATCTTTAGGAATATCCTGTGATATAATTTTACCGGGAGGAGGGTTTATATCTACTATATCATAACTACCCACTATGGCTGGAGCATTGTTACTTGTATCTATAGGTTTTGAACATGACACCATAATTGACAATGCAACTAAGATTAAAACTGATAGTTTTATAGAAAAAATAAGAAGTCTAAATACATCGTATATTCTACACATGATTTCAGCCATCAAATATTTCATCCAATAAGCCAGTATCTGGACTTATGGATACAGTAATCTTATACTTATAAGTGGTATTAGCATTACCATCAAAACCGGTGGCACTAATAGTATAAGTAAAATCATCTTCAGGCGTTATTATCACACTCGTAACCCCAGAATCATTATACTTATCTATTATGCTACCTTCAGACACACAATAGTCATACGTTGATGCGAAAGTATTAATAAAATCGCCCGAAAGAAACTGACTTAATTGATCAGTTGAAATTCTGTTATACATAGAATCAGCATCAGCAATCCCACTAATAGCCGCAATATAAGCGAAACTATCTGGGGATACTGAGTCACCATTGTCCATACTCATAGGTATATTATTGAAATCAATAAAGATAGTTTTTTGATCTTGTTCTATAACATAACACCCCATAAGACTACCAGGTCTAATTGAATCCTCAGAATATCTTGGTATATCTTTCATACCAATCCTACTATCCACAAATCTCGTATTGGAATTTGAATCTAATAAACTTTTGTGATATGCATAATCCACTGGACCCCTAAAAGAATTCGGATTATTTATATCTCTTGTAAGCGTTTCATCAGGAGATAATTCATGTATTGTAGGATTTTTATATACATACACTCGTTCACCTGTAGATCTAGATATTACAGTACCATCGTCAAGGACTATTATGCTATTCATATCTATTTTATTATGCGTGGAATTAACCAGTGGTTCTGAATTAATCGTATTAAGTACTTCACTTTTAGTCGGAGGTCTACCAGCTATACTCCAATTACCGCCAAGTTTGACACCATTAGAAAATTCTGTTTTACCAAGAGAACTAAGCAACTCTGCGTAATAAGGATTATCTATCACAACATCATTATTACTTGTTTCTTTTACAATATTCCCTGTATTATTTGTAGTTTCACTGTGATTTTGTGGCTCTGTAATTGGTGTATTTTCAGTAGTATTATTATATAGTTCTGGTTGACTTGTAACAGGACTAGATTCATTTAGTATAGTCGCAGATATCTCACTATTTTGTGAACTATTAGAAGCAATACGTTCTTTTAAAGTACCTATACTACCTAAAGTATAAGAAATGTAGAGTAATAAACTTACTATAACTACGCCTAATACTCCAATGAATATCTTATATTTCATATTCCACCTCGTGCAATAAGAATTATTTAAATGTTATGAATGGAAAAAACTGTTTAGGGTCCTTCCTAGCTCCGTCTATATGAATTCTTAGATGCAAATGTAAACCATTAACTCCTTTCACATCGCCAGTATTCCCAACCTTAGCTATCATTTGACCTTTAGTAACTGTATCCCCTTGAGATACTAACAATTCACTACAATGACCATACCAAACCTCCATACCATTACCATGATCAATAGAAATACGCCATCCAAAGCCCGCAGAATCCCATCCTGACCTAGTTACTATACCATCCGCTATTGCATATATCGGAGTACCTTTGGGGTAAGGTAAGTCAATACCATCATGAAATCCTCCATCACGTGGTCCATAATCATCTGATATATGTAAAACACCATTATTAGGTGCTATTGGTGGATAATATTCACCATCTTTTATCGCAGGTTTAGACTCGGTTTGTTTTTGTTTTGGTATTTCTGTTGATCCACCATTTGGATTATTTACTACTTGACTACCGCCACCACCATTAGGTATAGTTTTATCTGTAGAATTATTTGTAGGATTATTACTTGGAACACTTGTGCTTAACCCATTATCATTGGAAGGGGCTTTAATATTTCCACCACCCGGAACTCCTGCTTGTAAGCTACCACCTTGACTACGATCACTCATATTACCGTCTTGTGGTATATCCCCATCTATTTGCACATTCTTAAAGTTATCCACCGGTTTGATGTCATAACCATTAACTAGTGCAGGAGCATGATTATTCATATCAATTCCGTTAGAACAGGCAGAAGCCATTAATGTGGCTAATACCACACTAATGGCTAATATTAATACTTTCTTCATAATATACCACTTAACAATAATGTAAATATGACTAGATCACCTCTTAAAATACTTGTAGCCATACGGGTTACATAGAAACTAGCATCCTCGTTTAATCTTTATCTTTCAATAAAGCGTCATTATTTAAGACCTTGAAACTTATGCGCGTAATTACACCTTTTCCCGCAACTCTCATCGGCACAAAATCCTGACTACGAATTACAATACCTTCCTTGTCCATACCACTTTTATACTTTCCACGAGCGCGTTGTAATAATTCTTCTAATGTATAATTAAAACTTTCACCTTCTTCTTCAACTGGAACTGTCCTTAAACCTAATTTTTCGCAAAAGTCGTACATTTCGGCGTATGTATAGTATTCCAAATTATCTAAATTGAACACGTCGAAAACAAACCAGTCATATATCATCAGTTTCAGCTTGTTACCCTGTATACCAGGCCCACATATTTCGCCTTGGATTGCTATGTTCAACCCAAGATTCGTGAGTTTATTCCTTAAATCATATAAGCGATTCGGAGCCCAGTAAATGCTCTCGTCGTCCTCCACTATATTAAAATTCCGACTCGTACATCCGAAGTCTGCGTGATAATTGTAAACAGTACAAGATGTACCATCCATTTTTGTTGTTATGAAGTAAGGACAGCCTTCCAAAATTCTTAACATTCCAGGACTGTTCTGAATTCTGTTTTCGTCTGTTGTAGGGATTGAATATGGCTTATCCCCTTTTGCGACACCAGTTCCTGTTTGTACTTCTGGTACGTACCATTTCTTTACCCGCAATAATTCAGTTACATCGGTTCCGACTTCCACATTAGATTCTATTTCGGGGAACTCACTCAAAGGCAAAAGCAAACCCTGACTAATCTGCCCACGTAAACGAATAGACTTAATCCTATAGCCAATACCCATAAATTCAGTTTTTCTAAGTGAATTTTTCAAAAATAAATAACGTTCATCGTCGTATGGTAAGAAACTATCAACCTCAAAATATAAAGCCTTATCACCAACTTTGAACTCCCCCTTTTTGATAACACATTGCCAACCTAAAACCTTTGCCAATTCAATAAGATCAGCGCCTTCAATAGGCATGGTCGCTTCAACTAATTGGACAGTAACTAAAGACCTTTCATTAGATGAAGTGTCAATTATTTTAACATCTTTATCCATATGCTGTATTAATCCTCCAATCTTCAAATTTATTTAAGATATTTTTAGCACTTATTGGAAAGTAATTATTTACATCAACACCTACATTATATGAAAATGCTTTATTACCATCTCCACGCCCAGGTATACCATAATTTAATGTACCGTGAACATGACCGTATAGATGAACAGATCCTTTAAAATATCTTGACCATTCAAAAATAGGATAGTGAAAAAGGACTAGTCGTACACCTTCATAACTCATTTCATGATAATCTTTAATCCAAGTGAATCCACGGATTTCCTTATATGGATAAGCCCCACAACGGTCATGATTGCCCTTAATTAAGTATTTAACACCATTTAAAAGTTTTAATTTATCTTCTATAAACTCTTTATTATTCATACTAAAGTCACCTAAAACATAAACTTCGTCTTTACGGCTGATTAATGTATTCCAATTGGCTATCAAAATACTGTCCATTTCACTTATACTATAAAAAGGTCTATTAGCCAATTCTATCATATTTTTATGTCCTAAATGTAAATCTGATGTAAAGTAAATCAAGACTAAACATCTCTCCCTATTAATATACTATCATATCAATCTCCACATACTCCAATTTCACACTAGATGAATTAATGTCAAGAAGAAAACATTCTATAATTTTGTATTAACTCATTTCGGAGAAGCTCATTCACCATTCATTGGTCTCATTTCAGATTCTTTTGAATATAATAACGCCTTATTGTGTTTTGTCACTGGCAGAATACACGCAATTGCTGGTATTTTTTTCTTCAATAATTTTCTGTATATCCTTGCTTGCTTCTATTTTTGTTCAATATATTCACTTAACTGAGTGGTATTGACACCGTGCCATTTAAAGACAGTTTTCTTTCTTCTAACGGCTTTTATCTCTTCTTCAAGCGCAGGAAGATTTTTACTTGCTTCCATCCGTTTACTGCGCAACTCAGCACAATTCATATTAAAATGCTACCTTTATTTGTATAAAGTATATAATTAGATGTTTCATCATACATTAACGATCGCCAAATGCTATCATCTTTGGAGTATCCATAAAGTATAAATCACTTCAGATCAAATAAACCTATTAATCAATTGCTAAATATCGGTTAGGATAATCCAATATTAATTTAGCATCGGCAAAAATATCACTACCTATAATACCAGGCAAAGTAAAATTCATAGTAGGACTAACACATTTGTCCAAGTATATAAAAGCGTTAGATATAGTAATTAATTTATTACCTAGTAAAATGTCTAATTTTTGACCATTATATCCTGCAGTTTCTTGTGGTATTGGTTGGCCAATACCACTAAAACTATCCATACGTGGTATTATATCTTTAACAAATTTACTCATTTGTTTATTAAATTTTGTTCGATTAGCACCAGTATCTAAACCTAAACAAGTAACTTTATTATTCAATATGAGTTTAACCATAGGTGTCAAATCCCAACACATATTCTTTTCTAAATCAGAAGCTTTTGATTTCCTCATCAATATATTTTTATTTCTATAATCAATTTCCCAATAAAGCTGTTTGATTACATCCCATCCTATAACACCAGATAATTTGAATCCAAAATTATCAGAATAATCTACAGTAGTTTCAGGAATTATGAGGGATGGAATATTACTAAACAAGCAATTACCGATTATAAGTTCGGATATTTTCCCTATATTTAATTTCATAATCGCACCAGTTACATTAATTATCTCAGTCGTATCACTTTTAATTTGCACATTGCAGTAATTCGCAGTATCACTACTAAGTATAGTATAGGGTGAGCCTGTGTCAAAAACTAATTCTATAGGATTGTTATTTATCATAATTGACATTACAGGAATACCCACCAAATTCTCTACTAAAGGACTTTTATGGGGTATAGGGGATAAATGGGACGTAGATTTATACTTATTACACATTGATAAGAATTCGTCTTCTTCGGAATTATGCGGAAATCCCATCCTATATAAATCCACCGTTCTCCCTTGATTTAATAATATAACAAATAATAAAGAACTTGCTAGTACTTCAATTTCAGAAATACATGATGGAGCTAATATTTGTCGCAATAACCTCTCGGATGACTCTTCATAACTATCCAAAAACATCCGAGCCGCTTCATATAAATTACTTTCATCGCGGGTCATTCTATGAAAATCTGGTAGTTGATCAAGCAAAATATTTCTCATATAATATTCAATATTATTTTTATCATTGTTCAAATATTATCACCACCAATTAAAGAATTTTTACTGAAAATATAATTCGATTTCATACATAATAGTTTGGAATAATATGACTAGTTTATTTAAAAACGCACCAAAATATTTCTTCTAAATTTGTATCAAAATAAATAAATTTCAGAACTAAAATTGATGTCTATGAAATAACGCCCTTTATAATTATTAAAATAATCCAATTCAATATCACACTATTTAATCTGCACACTACACTGTTTCTTCGATAAATGGAGTACATCTCCATTTATCACGCCAATGCAATCCGCGAGTTAATTTAATAAATTCCCATTTATTATAATCCTTTGCATGAATTCCCCACGGTTTAAGAGCATCTTCTAAATCTGGGCGCTTTGGATGAAAAGTCCTTTCATAAATGAATGAAATTTCTTTATTGTGTCTCTGTTTCCACCCATATTCTGGATCAAAACCAGGTAACATAAGTTCTTCAGCTATAGATAAAGCTTTTTCATAACGTTCCTTTTCGAAATCATATTCGTAAATAGTACGACCACCCTCTTCTATAACTAAAGAAAGTGTTCCAAATCTAAATATTTTACCATTCTCTTGTAACGCACCGATGTATAACGTATCACGTAACCACTCAATTGCCATGAAATCATCCCTTAATGTTATGGCTTAAATCCTTAAACCATATTACTTGTATAGCCACAAATTTCCTAACAAATTCACAGTAATCTTTGTATATGGGCTCATTATATTCAACTATATTCAACGATTTTAAATCGATGTTATCCAATTTTTTAATAAATTTATGAAGACATTCATAAAACTTCGTATTTTTCTCATTTAGAATTATTTCTTTGAAATTAGCTCTTGTACCTTGCCATTTAATAACAGACATCCCATATTTATCCATATAAGCATTAATATCAATCATACGACCTAAGCTTTGCGCATTTATAGAATAAAGAGAATTGCCAAAATCTATTAATGGTGCTGGTTTATATTCATCATTTTCCCTATAGAATCCCCAATTATTAGGATGCCTGTCTAGATTATTCAATAAAGAATCTAAAAGGAATGTATTCCATAAATAATTTTCTGTGTCAGAATTAAATTTATTACTCTCAAATAATTCGTATAACACATCCAAATCATAGTTTAAATTCTCGTGGTCTAATGTACTAGATCCTAAACCTGGAAATGTTATAAGTTGTTTACTAAAAAATGTAACAAGTGTACCAATGCGAGATTTATATATAACATATTCAACATCTTGTACAGAATATCCTAAACTTCTAACTATACTACACGAAACAAACTCCGACACATGATAGGGTATAATTTTTCCATTCTGCCTAATTTCGGGTAATTTCAATATATATTCATGACTGTCACCCTCTAAATAAACTTTAGGTTGCGACCCTTGTATCGGTTTTGGTTTAATTTGTAAGTATGAAACATCTCTTATAAATTGTTTTTCTGGTTCACCACCAAAGGCAGTCATTTTATAAATATTCATAAAATATAAAATCACCTCAGTTCTGGCAGTTTGATTGTAAGTATGATATATATAAATTATTTTTAACAATCTATAT
>Ga0209629_10002288_pt1 | contig 12912 bp, 9 predicted proteins | sample TergutCu122P5_FD_187286 | JGI IMG/M metagenome (GOLD analysis project Ga0209629, IMG submission 187286) | Cubitermes ugandensis P5 segment gut microbial communities from Kakamega Forest, Kenya - Cu122 P5 (SPAdes) (version 2) | ecosystem: Host-associated > Arthropoda: Insects > Digestive system >... | reverse complement strand
AATGTAAAATTGTAGAGCAGGTGGCTGGCCAACTCGGAATCCACCTTAACATACATACCGTCTTACAGCCCTAATCTCAACCTAATTGAGCGGTTACAATTGGCACATCATTTTTGCTACAGGTGACATATGATGGCATCAATGGCATCATATAATTATAATAAAATTTATTACAAATATCACATAAAGGCTTAATGACAAGCAAAAGCGCCCATTTTAATGGGCGTTTGTTTCGAGCGCGAGACGGGACTTGAACCCGCGACCCTCGCCTTGGCAAGGCGATGCTCTACCGCTGAGCCACTCGCGCATAAAATATGATCCATAACATCTCAATAAGCTTAAGCTCAGAACTGTTGAGGAATAAGTTAAGAAATAAGTTAGACAGATTAGCGAGAGCTTTTTCATTGATCAAAAAAGCAGGTTCCACTCGTACCAAAAGATACGGGCGGGTTCTGCTGACGCAATACAACGGAAAATTATCCGCTTAGATGTCCAAGTTATTTGCGAACAGATCCTCACAAAAGTTAACTTACAACCATTAGTATACATTAACCTAAAAAAAAGTCAAGCATAATTTTATGCAGGGCAACAGCATGTAAATTGCAAGTTTAATTGTCCTATTCCAATTGCCAATATCTGCAAGCTAAGATCTAGCGGGGTCAAGGGAAGGAGGAAGATTTTTTCAGGACGGGTCTCCCTGAAAAAATATGCTCGGGAGTTTTCACAGTTTCGTGTAATTGATAATTCGCCGCGAATAAAACGGCGTCAAATTGACGAAGATTTTAGCACGGCGCAGAGGATATGGCAACGCAGGGGTGCGACCAGAGCGCTGTGCCGTGGCGTATACGGTTTAGGCAGGGCGTCTGATTTTTAGGACGCCTTTGCTTTTAGGAACCGGCACGCCTAAATGCTATAAACCCAACCTTCCTATGCCACATGCGCCGCAGACAGCCTATCTTCAAAGAAGATCATCATCTGCCCCATAATTCTTGCCGTGCATTCGCTTTTTGAATGCACGGATACATATGTTTCCAGTCCCGCACCGGCATACTCCATTTTTTGGCGATTTCCTGAATTGATAGGAATATCGACTTTTTCAAGGAATCGTCGGAAGGAAATGCCGTCTTGTTTTTGGTGTATTTGCGCAGCATACCCCAGCGGTTTCGCGGAGCGAAACTGGCCTTCGGCCACTTCGCCGGAGGCGAAGCGCAAGGAAATCCCTCGACAGCGTTTGTGGTGTATATCAGCCGTCTTACTTCCGCCGGAAACTTGAAGAACGTGGCCAGCGCGACCCAGTTATCCTCCCAGGATTTTCCGATTTGCGGGTATTTCCCGTTCCACTTTTCCTTGAATTCTTCAAGGTGATACAGAGCGTCGTCTTCGGACAGAGCCTGATAAATTGCTCTTAAATCAGCCATGACGGGCTTCAAGTCCTTATAAGACACATATTTCGTGGAATTACGGATCTGATGGATAATGCACAATTGCTGCTCCGTTTTAGGGAATGCGGCTTCGATGGCGGCAGAGAAACCGCTGAGATTGTCGCGACAGGTTATCAGTATATCCTCAACGTCGCGATTGCGCAGCTCATTGCACACAGAAGCCCAGAAGCTCGCGCTCTCGTTGTCAGTTAGGAATTGTTAAGAAATAACTTGAACATTTCAGAAACCGTCATTACGGGCTTGACCCGCAATATTATGGGATTTCGCATCAAGCGCAGAATGACGAAACATTCAACTTATTATTTTACAGTTCCTTAGCTACATGCCAAGTATCTCTTTGCGCCCGTCCATCGTAACGCCAAGTACGCTGTAAAAGCACTTGTTCACGATCTTCGCGTTTTTGCGAACCTTATAAACCACGCCGTCCAAAAACACGACCGGATAAACCCTATCCAACGGTCTTGACTGCCACTCCTGTATTGACGGAAGCACCTTGGTCATCAGCGCGTGAAGCACTCCGGTCCATCGAGCTGATGTCAGTATGAGCCGACCACATGCCGGCCCGTCATACTGTTTCTTTTTTATCATTGACATAAATCAGCCATACCAATTCCAGCTTCACACATTCCCATGTTCGGTCAGAACGTTCAGCGCCCTCTGGCGCTTCACTTCCCTCCATGGTAATGGTCCAGCTTGGAATTGGTATTATATCCGGAATGCGCGCAGACACAGCGAAATCCTTTTGTTTATCTGCGCGTGCCAATGGAGGATAGCTGATTTATGTCTACCTTTATCAAGAAACAGTATCAGGCCGCGTTGTCGCACCGGACCGTCACCCGGGCCCGGCCGCTGTAAGTGCAGGTGAACATAGTCAGGGCGAAGCCGGAATCTGTCATATCCCGGATGCTCGCCGGGGGAAGGGCCGTTACCTCCGCGACGGCATAATGGTGATCTATGCCCGCCGCGTCGGTAAACACGACCCGATCGCCCTTGGCGAGTTTGAAGATATTCCCGAAGAACCGGCTGTAGTTATGCGCGGCGATCACGATGTCGTTCCCCTCGACGCTGCCGGAATAACGACACGGCGATATCCTCAGGTTCGGATAGCTCCATGAATCCATGACCGGCAGGGTGACGCCCAGGGCGGGTATGCTGATCAGGCCGATGTAGCGGTTATTATCTATACTGATGCTGGGTTCCCCGGCCGTTGAGGGGGGCGCGGCGGCGGATCCGGCGGGGGCGTTTGAATCCCCCGCGCCGCTTTGCCGGGGCAGATCCGAAACAAAGGCTTCCGATATCCGGAAGCCTGTTTTTGACGCCCTGTCCTCGTCCCACAGATTATACGCGTACAGCGAGGCCGCCGATATGACGAGCATGACGCCGGCCGACATCAGCGCGGCCGTTACGCCGTTCTTAATTTTACTATTCATTATATTTACGCTCAGTTATTCTTGCCGCCGCGCGCCGAGTCCCTGTTGCTTTTGCGCATGATCAGCCCGGCGGAGAACAGCATCAGGCCCGAAACGCTCATGACGGGCACCGGCCAGTTTAACATGCCCGTCTGCGGGAGGGTGGCGGTGGCTTTGGGCGGGGGCGCGTCTACGATGACCGCCTCCTGGCCGCCGCCGGCGGTGGCGGGCCCGCGGGGGATCGGCCTGTCGGGGATCGCCGCCTCGTCGGAACCCGGAGGGGGCGCCGACGGCACAGTTTCCTGCGGGTTTGCCGCGCCGGGCGTATCGCTCGCCGGCGGTCTGCCGGCCGGCGGTCTGCCGGAGGGCGGGGTCACGGCCGTGGTGGAGCCCGGGCCGCCCGGGATATACGTGCCATACCCGCCGCCCGGCGGCCCCGGCGGCACCGGGACGGGTTCGGTCTTGGGCGAGGCCGTGACATTGTAATTATACGTGCCGTCGCCGTTTGTCTGCGGCAGCTCGATCAGATACGGCGCGATGTTATAGAACCCCGCCGCCGGGCCGAACGACACGAGGTACAGGCCCGCCGGAAGCTCCGTAAACCGCGCCGCGCCGCCGCCGTCCGTCGACGCGTTTATGCCGGGTACGCCCCTGCTTTTGGCGTAATTCAACAGATTCGCGGCTTGCGCCAGGTTCTGCGCCGCCGACGAAATACCGCTTAAATCCACGCCCGAGGCGCCGAAGGCGCCGGTCAAGGTATAGCGGTCCGCGGCCCCGGCGTCGGCCGCGACGGCGGCCTGATAGACCGTGATGGTCAAACCCTGTATGGCCGCGCCGCCGTACCGCATTTCAATGGTCAGCGCGCAAGGGCCCGCGGCCGGCGCCTGGTCCGCCGTTACATTGGAAATGGGCAGAATCATAAAACTGATGGCCGCTGTCGTTATCGCGGTCAGCCATGTTGCCAGCCATCGCTTCATATCCGCTCAGCTCCTTTTTATGCTATAATTTTTTGTGAGATTTCTGTATTTTTTGTATTTTATTAAAACATAGATCATGAAAACCACCGTCATCAAAGCGGTGACGACGGTCTTTGCCTGCGACGTATCGACCGCCGCCGCGTCGGCGCTCACCCTCACGTTCAGCGCCCGCATCTCGTTCTGCACGCGCCTGCCCCGCACGAGCAGGCGGTGATCGTTGATCCCGTACGGCGTGCAGGTGACGAGCGTGCAATAATCCTGCCCCGGTTCTATGCCCAGTTCGCTCATGTCGTCGGGCAGCACGACGTCGATCCGGTCCACCTCGTATGTCAGCAATTCCCCCAGCACGGCGATCTCAAACCGGTCCCCGGCGGCCATCCGGTCGAGTTTTGTGAGGAGTTCCGCGGAGGGCAGGCCGCGGTGGCCGGTGACCGCGGCGTGGGTGCCCGGCCCGCCTACGGGGAAGCTCGACCCTTCGAGATGCCCCAGGCCCATTTGCAGCACGGCCGCGTCCGTGCCGTGATAAACGGGCAGGTTGACGCCGAGCTTGGGTATCTGGAGTATCGCCATCACGCCGCCCGCGTCGATATTCAGGATGGAATCGTATTCCGCCAGCTCCTCCGGAGTGGGCTTGAACCGGTCCGGCTTTTTCGGCAGCCTCTGGTTGTAGGCGTCGGCCTGCTCCAGCAGCCGCGCGTATTCCTCGTTGCTGATATGGTTGATTTTATCGTTATAGTCGACCATCACGCGGGATTGTATCATTGAATTCCAATAATTGCTTACCGTCGGATACAGCAGCACGGACAAACCCACCAAAAACACAATCAGCAGCAACATTGTCGTCAGATGTTTTTTCATAGGCATCTCCCTGCCGCCGTACCCAAGGGGCCAAAAACGCGCCCCTTGGGAGATTCTCGCTGTACGCGGCCGCGGTCCAAAACTCTATTGAATCAAACTCTATTGAATGTTATTCCGATTATTTTTCCGTCCCCCGGAACCTTCTGCGCGCCACCAGGAACGCCGCCGCTCCCAGCATTATGACGATGCCGCCGACCGTAAAGGGCGTCGTGCCCATACCGCCGGAATCGGGCAGCTTGGAACCGGTGTTGTTCAGCACGCTCACGGTGCAGTCCGACAGGGGGGTATCATTCGCCGTATACGCCACGGCTATGAGCTTCGGCGGTGCCGAAGCGTCAAAGGAAGGCGTTATCGTGACGGTGACGGGTTTCTCGAGCGCGTTATACCCGTCGGGAGCCGCGGTTTCCACCAGGTAATAAGTGCCGTTATCCAGCCCCCTGATACTGATTTTGCCGTCGGTGCCGGAGATCAGCGTCGTCGGGTCCGCGTCCGTTGAATTGGGGTCTTTTGTGTAGATATACGCGCTCGGGTCCTTTGTGAATTTCAGGGCCGTCGCGGCGTCCGAGGCGACGGTGCGCAGCTCGAACTTGGCGCCTTTCAGCGGTTTTTTGTCGGGCTTGTCGGTATACTTATATACGTGCAGATCATAGGTGTACACGTTGTTTATGACCGGCGGCGTCGTATTGGTGCCGCCCTCGCCGCTGTTGTAGGGGTTGTTGCTGTATTCCAGCGTGACCTGGTTCGTGTTGGCCGTATTCGAATTGGGATTGGTCAAAGCGCCGGAGGTGAGGGCGTACTGGTTCAGCACGGCGTTATACGTTACTACGATGGGGGCCGCCTCCTGGCCCAGATACTTGATGAAATCATTGAACGTGATGCTGAAGCTCGTCGGGCTGTTCGCCGCCGTGGCGCCGATATCCAGGGTATAGTCGGTCCCGGCCGCAAGCTCCGCGCCGCCGATCTTTACGACGAAGCTGCCCGCGTCCAGCGTGAGGCCCTTGCTCAGGGTATCGTGCATGATAAAGGTATAGGTCTGATAGCCGGTCATCTTCGGGACGGCCGAGGTAAGCCTGAAGTTGACGGTGCTCCCGATGCTCGTGTCGGTCGATTTGCCCCAAGTGCTGCCGTTGTCCGCGCTGACGTCCTTGTCTATCGTGGGAACGCCGACCTTGAGGGTTATGTCGACCGGCGTCTCGTTCGTGGCCAATATGGAAGCGGAATACACTTTATCATTTCCCTGAATGGCTTTCCCGACGCTTGTGACAAGGTAATACCCCAGTTCGAGGTTTTTGAAGGTATGCGAGGTCTCGGCGGGGTCGACGCCGGTGAACGAAGCGACGTTCGCGATCGCTTTCGTCTGGACGTACCCTTCGATGGCCTTTGCAAAATCGAACATCTGGCTGCTCATGGCGTTGATATCATTGCTCAGCAGCGGCTCAAGATCGCTCAGCAGCTTGTTGAAGTTGCCGGCCGCGCTGAGGGTCGGGTTGTCATAAGGCGCGTTGTCAAAATTCGCCTTGCCCGCGAGCTGCGGGCCTATAACGGCGAGGAAATCGCTCACGCTGCCGAACGCCGGGTTCAGCGTGTAGGAATACCCCGCGGTTACAGTGCCGCTGCTGGAATCCCACGCCAAGTCGAAAACCTTGTAAAGGTTCAGCGTCGTACCGGCAAGGTTCTGGCCGGACGGGGCGCTGATCTTGATATCCTGGCCCGCCTGGGCGGCGTAAGCCGTTACAAAACTGAGTCCTGCGGCGGATAATGCCAACGTGGCCGCGATAAACAAGCTAAACAGTCTTTTTTTCATTTTGTTGCCCCCCTGAATGTTTTCACAAAATTTTAGTTGCTGCACCGCTTATAAAGCGGATTTTCTGTCCGCGTTTTTGCGAGCATTTCTTAATGACTCCGGCGGTGCCGGTTTTAAGAACCTATGTCATAGCCTGACGCCCCCTTTTTTGGGAAATTTTCTGCGCAGCAAAACCGCCGCCGCAAATGAGATCATAGCCGTTCCCGCAGATGTGTACGGGAGGACGCCGCCGCCGCCGGTCTCCGGCAGTTTGGGCCCGGACGGTACGTCGGTCAACGTCATGTTGTCGGTCGGGATGACCGTCACCATATCCTCCGTTATCCCGCCCGGCAAAGGCCGCGCCAGATTGCCGTTGACAGCGAACAGCACCGGGCTGCCGAGCGGCTCGTAGCCGTCCGGGGCGGCGGTCTCGACAAGGGCGTAGACCCACCCCTCGTCGGGCCAGATCATGTCGCTGTCAAACACCGCCCTGCCCTGGGCGTCCGTCGTCTCCGCCTCGTAGAAATAGTACTGCGTCGGCGTCGGAGCCCCGCCGACGTATATAGTCGGCGGCACGCCGCCCGGCGGGACCGGAGGAACCAGGAGCCGCTGAGGGCCGTACAGGGCGAACTGCGCGCCTTTTAAAAGCGATTGATCCTCGCTTGACCTCTTAAAGATAATGACCGGCATCCTGCTGCCGGTGCCGGAACCGCTCGAGTCCTTGACCACCTGCAGCCAGCCTACGGAGGAACTGTATTTGCCGGCGATCCGCACGGCGTTTTCTATATCGACCTCGTCCCCAGGCTTGCCCATGATCCTGGCCGAATAAACTATCTCCAGCGCGGTGCAGTCCGGAAGATAGAGATATATCTCGTCGCCGGCGCCGCTGATATAGTAATGATAAAAGAGGTTATCCCCCATCACGCCGGAAGTCAGCGTCTGGAGCGTCTTTATGCCGTCCTTTATTGAATACACCTTCAGGGAATCCAGGTAAATATTCAGGTTCGTCATCGTGTCGCGCGCCTCAAAGACCGTCCCCGGGCCGCCCGCGATGGTTATGGCGGCGGGATTTATCATAATGCTTACGTCCGCCGCGCCGCCGTCCGCCGTCATGGTCTTTTCGACCGGCTTGATGGAAAACGGAACGTCGCAGCTCGATTTTAAGTCGAGATGGCCGCCGCCGGAGGGGGCGATCTGCATATCCGCGGTGTTTTTGAGCTCTATCGCGCCGTCCAATACCCCGGCCGGCGGCTCCCCGATGAACGTCAGGTTGTAGGCGAACGAATAGTATGCGGAAACGCCGTCCGTGCCGCCGGAGCCCTCAAGGCTGTAGTTCTGGGCGTACCACTCGCCGCCGGCGGCGCTTCCGAGCTGGCCCCTGATATAATTCCAGCAAGAGGCGGTATCGCCGGAGTAAGCCGGGGTGGCGCCGTAATCGATACCGGACGCGCCCGCGCGTACGAACACCTTGGCGTTATCGTTCGCCAGATCCGCCAGATTCAGGCTCAGCCTGCCGTTTACGCCGTCGTTGGTTTGGGCGATCTGATTATCCGGCACGGTTATCAGCAGATCGTATACGAGACCGGCGTCCCGCCGCCCGCAATGCAGCGCGGCGGTGAAGCCGCGCGGCGGGCCCGCCAGGCGCAGCGACGGGTCGAACGTGTCGGTAAACACGGGGGCTTCCCGCAGGTTCGTATCATAAGGATAATAGATATCGACATTGTACGGGAAGATGTACTCGCCGGTGCCAGGGCCCGTAAAATACGGGGCGGCCCCCATATAATTGCCGTTTGTCTTGCTGATTGTGACCGGGACTTTATTGTCCGCGCTGATATTGTCGCCGCCGGAGCTCATTGTGACCGCGTTGTCCGCGTAGGCGCGGCCGCCGGCGCTGTCGCCCGGGGGCGGCGTGAGCAGTATCCGGGCGAGCGTTTCGCCGCTCCCGTTGTCGAGTTCCGACGACAGCGGCACGTTAAATTTTATGGCCAGCAGGCTGTAGCCGTCGACCGGCCACAGGCTTTGCGCGTCCCCCGGCTTGCCCAGCATAAAATCCCAGGCGCCGGCGGCATCGCTATACTTCAAATACCAGGCGTCCGCGTCAAACGGGACCCGGGCCAGCGCCGAGGGATCGACCGCCGACAAATCGGCGGCGTTGTAGCCGGCGGCGTCCGCGAGATCGTATACGCTCGCGGTCATCCCGGCCTTGAGCGCCGCCAGACCGCCCGGATAGCTCACGCCGACGCTATTGCCGGAGGCGTCCAGCGCCGTCAGACGGTCGGACAGCGACAGCTCTTGATTATAATATTGCGGCGGTATCTTCGCCATTATCGTATAGCTTATATAGCCGTTGCCGCCCGGGTCGGACGTCAGTTCGGCGGATTTGAGGATATCCCACTGGCAGACCACGGGCGGGGCTTCCACGTTAACCGTGACCGTCAGGTTGTTGCCGAAATCAATATCAACGGAATAATCGCCGCTCCCCCGAGCCGCCGCGGCGGTGGCCTCGACCGTGAACTGGGCGTTGCTGTAGGCGTCGATGAAATTCGCGCCGTTCGGCGTGGGCTCCCCGTTCGCCAGCACATCATAAAAACGCGCGCGGAGAACGTTCCCGCTGATCTCGTACTGGCCTATGTCCTTGCCGCCGGACCCCGTGATAAACCCCGAGAAATCGTCAAAATTGAGGCCGGGAGGGAACGTGTAGACGAGCCAGCCGCAGTTGGGATCCCCGGGATCGTCCACGTATTTGAATTCCCCGTGCCCGCCGAAAAACGGGCTTTCCGTGAACGTCATGCTGAGGCTGTAGGTCGTATCCGGAGCGACCGTTATCGAGCCGCCGTTGGAGACGTCCGAGTCCCAGACGACACCCGTGCCGTCCGTGACGACGATACGGTCGACAAAGTCCGCGAGGTCCGATGAGTAGCCGTAGAGATCGAGCGTGGCCGGCGAAATGCCAACGGCGGCGTCCAACGACGACTGCGTCGCCGCGTCCGGCGCTGTGTCGAGCGACGTTTGCGTCGATACCGGCCCGTCCGGTGAGCCAGGCGCCGGGCCCGGCTGCGGAGTCTGCGACGCGGACCCGCCCTGCGCCGAGGGCGGAGACGCCGGCTGATCCGGCGGCGGCCCCGGCTGATCCGATGGCTGCGCCGCCGTATCGCCGCCGGAAGACGGCGCGGTTTGGTCCGACGGAGGCGCCGCCGGCTGATCCGATGAAGGCGTTCCCGATCCATCTGCCGGGGATATCGCCGGTTGATCCGATGAGGACGCCGCCGGTTGATCCGGCGGTTGCTGCCCCGGTTGATCCGGCGGGGACGCAGACCCATCCGGCGTCTGCGGCGCTGACGCGTCCGACGGGCCGGAAGGCGAAACTGGCCCGCCGGCTGAGCCGGCTGAGTCGGGTGAATCAGGTGAGTCAGATGAAGGCGCGGTTTGGTCCTGAGGAGCCGGTTCCGATGCCGCGCCGCCGTTTGACCCGCCCTGCGTCTGGGAAGAAGCGTCCTGTGAACCCGTGGGACCCCCCGCGGAGTCCGCCGCGGACCCCGTTGATCCCACTGATCCCCCTGATCCCGATAAAGCGTCCGCCGCATTATCCGCCGGCCCCGCGCCGCCCGTCTGGACCGCGTCGGGGTTCGACGCGGCCGGCTGATCCGCGCCGGCCTGGCCGGGATTCGCCGCATCGCCGGCCGTGACGCCGGTATCCACGTCGCCGTCCGTCAGAAAGGTAAACGGGATCGGGCTTACCGCAGTAAGGTAAAATATGATCAAAACCAAATAGACAAGATGTTTAGGCGCAAAGCATTTTGTAAGCTTTATACCGAGCTTTCTCATGGCCCTCTTGCATTTATCTTTACTGAATATGTCGATTATGCCGCGCATAGTGTCACCAACCGCTTTGTTATGTTGGGGATTGTCTCTGTCCGGCAACCCCTTATAGCCCTATATATTCTATGATGCAAGTCCTCGATTTGTTAAAGCTGTTGTCCGATTAATAATCCCAAACTCGCTCATCGGCCACAATCTCACCGCCGCCTTCCCGGCGACCTGCTCCATGCCCACCGGCCCAATCATGCTCACGCGGCTGTCCATGGAGGCTTCCCGGTTGTCCCCCATGACAAAGAGATAATTCCCGGGCACGGTATAGGGGAACTGTATGTCGCATTTCCCGACGCTTTTTGTAGACACGTACGGCTCGCTCAGGGCCACGCCGTTGACCGTTACCGCGCCGTCGGCGCCGATATTTATCACGTCCCCGCCGAGCCCGATGACGCGCTTGACGAGGATTTTGTTGTTAAAATAGAATACGGCGATGTCACCTCTGTGAAACGACGATGTCTTTACGGCCAGCACATAGTTCCCGTCCTGCAGCGTCGGCTCCATGTTGAAGTTGACGATCCGGAATATCGGCATCCACAAATACGACACGACGATGACGGCGGCGGCCAGCGTCACCATGGCCCGCAGCACGCTGAAAATCATATCGCGCAGGGCGGCGGCCTGCCCGCGCCCGCCGCTTTTGGGCGGCGCGCCTTCCGGGGCAGCGCCGCCACTATTCAATGTATACGCGCCGCTTGCCTTATATTCCGCGTTTGTGCCGTCTTTTTTTAAATCAGTTGCTCTTGAGGTTTCTTTCAGATTTACCGCGTCTAAAACGTTCGGTTTGCCTTTCATAGCTCCGCTCTCCGTCAGTATCGTTCATTCTATTAATAACACCGAAAAATGACACTGTCAACAAATTGAAGGTGTTTATATTACTGCATTTTATTCATATTTTCTGAATTATGTGACATATTCTGTGGCTATCCATATAATAATATGACTTTATGCCGTTAATATATGTCGAATACTTAATTTCTTTAGCGCATTTATGCATACTTAAATTTTTAGGGTTTACATGTGTATCCCCTTTATGATACAATGATATCCGGCAAAAATTGACGATATGGAGGTAATTCGATTGGGAATAGGTAATATCATTGTCGGGCAGTCCGGCGGGCCCACCGCCGTGATAAATTCCAGCCTCGCGGGCGTTTTCAAGACGGCCAGGGACAGGGGCGCCGGCAGGATCTTCGGCATGGTGCACGGCATTCAGGGCTTTTTGGATGGGAACTATGTGGATCTGACTCAGCACGTCCGCGATAACATAGAGATCGAGCTGTTAAAGCGCACGCCGTCGGCCTTTCTGGGGTCCTGCCGCTATAAGCTGCCCACGGTTGAACAGAACGAGGATATCTACAGGAAGATATTCGAAAACCTTAAAAAGCTCGACGTCCAGCACTTTTTCTATATCGGCGGCAACGATTCCATGGACACTATAAAAAAGCTCTCGCAGTACGCCGATTATCACAATATCCCCATCAACTTCATGGGCATCCCCAAAACCGTCGACAACGACCTGGCGGTGACGGATCACACGCCCGGCTATGGCAGCGCGGCGAAGTATATCGCCACCATCTGCAAGGAGCTGATGTGCGATAACGTCGCCTACGATTCCGAAAATGTCACCGTCCTCGAGATCATGGGCAGAAACGCCGGCTGGCTCACCGCGGCGAGCGCCCTGGCCGCGGACGACGACTGCAAGGGCCCCGATATGATATATCTGCCGGAGCGCGCCTTTGACATGGAGAAATTCCTCAAGGCCATCGGGGAGCGCAGGAAATACGCCAAGACGACCCTCGTCTGCGTCTCCGAGGGCATCAAGGGCACGGACGGCAAATACGTCTGCGAATCCGCGAAGAGCGTCATCTTCAAGGATTCCTTCGGGCACACGTCCCTGGGCGGCGCGGCTTATTACATCGCGGACTACGTTTCAAAGGAGCTCGGCATAAAATCGCGCGGCATCGAGCTCAGCACCCTCCAGCGCTGCGCGTCGCACTTTGTCTCCAGGACGGATGTGACGGAGGCGTTTTTGGCGGGCGGGCAGGCCGTGCGCGCGTCCTTCTCCGGCGAAACCGGCAAGATGGTGCTCTTTGAGCGCGTCTCCAACGACCCGTACGATATCATCACCACCACCTGCGACGTGCGCAAGATCGCCAATGTGGAGAAAAAGGTCCCGGACGAATGGATCACCAACGACGGCACCCACGTCTCAAAAGAGATGGTGAGCTATATCAAGCCGCTCATCCAGGCCGAACTGTCCCCGTTTGTGGTTGACGGCCTGCCGCGGCATTTGTGCCTGGACAAAAACGCGATATTAAACTGCAATTAAACTGCAATTAAACCGCAGCAAGCTGCAATCCAACGCGGGATCGTCCGCGGCGATATCACCCCGGGCGCGTTCCGCCGTATGAGCGCGCCCGGGGTTTTTGCGCGGGCGGGCGGGGCGCGGTTTTCTGATTTGTATTTTGTGATTTATAATAGACCTGTTCGCTAATTGACAAAATGCTCAAAATATGTAAAGATATGTCCATTGAAGAATATGGGGGCATATCAAATGATAAAAATAGAAA
>Ga0209629_10002287_pt1 | contig 12913 bp, 13 predicted proteins | sample TergutCu122P5_FD_187286 | JGI IMG/M metagenome (GOLD analysis project Ga0209629, IMG submission 187286) | Cubitermes ugandensis P5 segment gut microbial communities from Kakamega Forest, Kenya - Cu122 P5 (SPAdes) (version 2) | ecosystem: Host-associated > Arthropoda: Insects > Digestive system... | reverse complement strand
AGTTATTAACCGTGCGCTCATGCTCTCCGAGAAATCGCTTACGGTTAATAACTTTACGGGCCTGGGCTACGGGTACTAACAAACACAGGGCCTGACCAGTAACGTAAGCAGGGGCGCTGCGGCGCCTTTCTACTTTTATATAATAATAATCGGCATACTTGTTATAATACTTGTTCAGGTATATTTTACTCAGCTCTATTTACAGACGCTCAATAAAGGGGGACTTGTCAAGTGTCAGCCGGAGAGAAATGCAGCAGCTGCGGTAGTAAAACGGATGGCTGTGCGCCGGATAGCTGCGGCGTCGGGGTTTTGCCCCAGAATGATGTCAATGATATTAAACGGGTGATTGCGGTGATGAGCGGTAAGGGCGGGGTAGGGAAATCCGCCGTGACCGGCCGCTTGGCCGTCGGTCTGGCCCGCCAGGGGCGCCGGGTGGGTATTTTGGACGCCGATATCACCGGCCCCAGCATTCCGAAAATGTTCGGGCTCAATGCCCGTCCTACGAACAGCGGCCAGTACCTGATGCCGGTGAAAACAGCCGCCGGTATTGCCGTGATGTCGTTAAATCTATTACTGGAACGGGAAGACCAGCCGGTTATTTGGCGCGGTCCCGTGATTGCCGGCGCGGTCAAACAGTTTTGGACCGACGTGGCCTGGGGCCGGTTGGATTATCTGCTGGTGGACATGCCTCCGGGCACCGGCGACGTGCCCCTGACGGTGATGCAGTCTCTGCCTCTGGACGGCGTGATTGTGGTCACTTCGCCCCAGGATTTGGCCAATATGGTGGTGCAGAAGGCCGTGAACATGGTGCGGCAAATGGAGGCGCCTCTGCTGGGGGTAGTGGAAAATATGAGTTATCTGCGCTGCCCGGACTGCGGCAAAGAGATTAGAGTCTTTGGCCCCAGCCATGCCGGCCGGCTGACGGCAGACGGCGTGCCTCTGCTGGCGGAGCTGCCGCTGGATCCGGAATTGGCGCGGCTTTGTGACGCCGGGCGGCTTGAAGACTACCGGGAGGAGCCGTTTGTTAATTTGGACGCACTGCTTTCGGCACAAAACTAAAAAATTGTTCCGGCGGGAAGGAATATTGTAAACAAATAACGAATAATTGATTTACGGCAATCTGCAGGAATTAGGAAGAGTATAAGCGGCGATAACTCTTTGTTTCGTTGCTTACACTGTCCCGCAAGACGTCTTTTGGGGAGATGTTGGTGGGGGTGAGTTTTCGCGTCTTTGTGACAAAATGTACGACGCGCGGATGGGTGCAGACAGCCTGACCGGCATCATGGTGACCCATGGAATTTTATGATTTGCAATTGTGCTGCACTCCGGAGAGGGGGGATTGGGGCTATCGTTAGCCATGTTACCGCACCAGGGGAATTTTAACAAGCAGGATTTAGCTGAAGGAGGTATTGAGGTGGCTTTTGAACCTAAAGATTCGCAAAATGCAATAAATTATGCGGAAAGCAGAATTTACACCGATGCGGAACTGAAAAATTATACCGAAGAAGAACTGAAAAACTACAAAGTTAAGCATGCTATTCCGGATCTGGAAGAACTGGAAAAGGGTCCGTGGCCCAGTTTTGTGTCCGACGCCAAACAGGGCGCCTTGCATAGAAAGAAACTGGCGGATGACCGGATGTTAATTGATCGGGATGTTATCGAGGACATGCTCGGCCAATTGCAAGTATCCTTTGACGAAGGGGAAACCCACTGGAAACACGGCGGCATCGTGGGCGTGTTTGGTTACGGCGGCGGCGTGATTGGCCGTTATTCCGATTTGCCGGAAAAATATCCTTCCATCGCCCATTTCCATACTGTCCGGGTGGCTCAGCCTTCCAGTAAGTTTTATGATTCCAATTTCCTGCGCACAATGTGCGATATGTGGGAATACCGGGGCAGCGGCTTGATGAACCTGCACGGCTCCACCGGCGACATGGTGCTGCTGGGGACCACCACTGAGCAATTGGAACCGATTTTCTTTGAACTGACCCACAAAATGCAAGTTGATATCGGCGGCTCCGGCTCCAACCTGCGTACGCCGGAATGTTGTATCGGCAAAGCCCGCTGCGAATGGTCCTGCTATGACACTCAGGCCCTGTGCTATGAGCTGACCCAGTATTATCAGGACGAATTGCACCGCCCGGCTTTCCCTTATAAATTCAAGTTCAAATTTGACGGCTGTCCCATCGGCTGCGTGGCTTCCATCGCCCGTTCCGATATGTCCTTTATCGGGACTTGGCGGGACGATATCCGCATTGATCAGGAAGCGGTTAAAGCTTATATCGCGGGAGAAGTTGTGCCTGCCGGCGGCGGTCATACGGGGAGAGATTGGGGTAAATTTGACATTAAAAAAGAAGTGCTTGACCTTTGCCCCACTAAGTGTATGTGGATGGAAAACGGCGAGTTGAAAATTGACAATGCCGAATGTAACCGCTGCATGCATTGTATCTGTGTGATGCCCAAAGCCCTGCGGCCCGGCCTCGACACCGGCGTAACCATCCTCTGCGGAGCCAAGGCTCCCATTCTGGAAGGCGCCCAAATGGCCACCCTGATTGTACCGTTCATGAAGGCCGAACCTCCTTATGACAACATTAAGGAATTCATCGAGAAGGTTTGGGAATGGTGGATGGAGGAAGGCAAGAACCGCGAGCGTCTTGGTGAATTGATGCAGCGCTCCACATTGCCTACGTTCCTGGAAGTTCTGGAACTGCCGGCTATGCCGCAATATGTTAAAGAGCCCCGTTCCAACCCGTACATCCTGTGGAAGGAAGAGGATGTGCCTGGCGGCTGGGATAGGGATATCAAAGAATACCGGGCCAGACATAAGAGATAGGAGGGTTTGTGTGATGGCGTTATCTACCGAAAGATTAGGCAAATATGATCCTAAGAATCCACAGGAAAATAGAATTACCGACATTGGCCCCAGGCATTTCTGGCAGTATTTTCCGCCGGCGATCCAGGAGAACTACGGCCAATGGACCCACCACGAAATTCTGGAGCCGGGCATTTTAGTCCACTATGCCGCCAACGGCGGCCGGGCTTATACTATTCGTTGCGGCGCCGCCCGGTTTATGACCGTGCAGCACGTGCGTGAGATTTGCGACATTGCCGATAAGCATTGCGGCGGCTTTGTGCGTTTCACGACCCGGAATAATATTGAGTTTATCGTGGATACTCCGGAAAAGGTCGAGGCCCTGAAAAAGGATCTGGAGAGCCGTAAATTTGCCGGCGGCAGCTATAAGTTCCCCATTGGCGGCACCGGCGCCGGGGTTACCAATATCGTGCACACCCAGGGCTATATTCACTGTCATACGCCGGCCACGGACGCTTCGTCCATGGTTAAAGCGGTGGCGGATGAACTGTTCAGAGAGTTTCAGACCATGGATCTGCCGGCTAAAGTCCGGGTATCCATGGCTTGCTGCCTGAATATGTGCGGCGCCGTGCACTGCTCCGATATCGCCCTGTTGGGTTATCACCGGAAGCCGCCGATTATCGACCACGAAGTAATTGCCCAGGTCTGCGAAATTCCGCTGGCCATTACCGCCTGCCCGGTGGGGGCTATTTCCCCCGACAAAACCGCGGAAGACAAAAAGACGGTGAAGATTAAGAACGAGCGCTGCATGTTCTGCGGCAACTGTTATACCATGTGCCAGGCTCTGCCTCTCTCCGATAAAGAGGGCGACGGCGTGACCATTCTGGCCGGGGGCAAGATTTCCAACCGCATCAGCATGCCCAAGTTCTCCAAGGTGGTTGTGCCTTGGCTGCCGAATAATTTCCCGCGGTTCCCGGAAGTGGTTGACGATGTGAAGAAGATCCTCAACGCCTACGCTAACGACGCCAACAAGTACGAGCGTTTGGGCGACTGGGCCGAGCGGATTGGCTGGGAGAAATTCTTTGAGAAGTCCGGCCTGGAGTTTACCGAGCACCTGATTGACGACTACCGGCTGGCCTATGATACCTGGCGGACCAGCACGCAGTTTAAATATACCGATGCCGCCTGGGCGGTATCAAGAGCGGCCGGCGGCATTGACGACTAAATGCTGTAACTTGCCTGGTATAAAGGAGATGTTATCATGGAAGAACTACAAAAGGTGATTGTTGAGTTTGCCGAAACCAGCAAAAAAACCAAGTTCTATTTTAAAGACATTGAGAAGGCCGTGCAAAAGGTTCTTCCCGATGCCAAGATGAGGGACATCAAAAAGGCGTGCACTGCTTTAATCAATGACGGAACGTTGATTTACTTCTCCACCGGCAGCAGCACTATGTACGGGCTGAAGGGCAGAGGCATGACTGAGGATCCGGAATAGGCGCATGCAACACTAGAGGTTAAAGGTTGCCGTCCGTGTTGGATGGCAGCCTTTTTATATTGGTAGGAGGCAGCCATGAAAACACCGCAGGGTTCCAGAGAGTTTATCAACGAACAGGTGCAAATGCTCAATGAAAATCCGGAATGTGCCAATGCTCAGTATAATCTGGGCGTCACCGCCATGCAAACCGGCCAATATGAGGAAGCCATCGAGTTTTTTGAAGAGGCGATCAACAATAGCGGCCGGATGTTCGAGGCTTGCGTCAATTTGGGCTATATTTATTTTAAGCTGGGGAACCTGGAAAAGGTCATTGAGGCCAATAAGAAAGCGGTGGCCATCGAACCACGTTACGCCCGCGGCTATGCCAACCTGGGCTTTGCTTATCTGGAACTGGTGCGCGCCGACGAGGCCATTGAGGCGCTGGAGCAGGCCATCGAGCTAAATCCGGGCATTGCCCAGGCCTGGAGCAATTTGATTAACGCCTATATTCAAAAGGATGAGCTGGACCAGGCGGTGGCCACCGGGGAAAAAATGCTTGCGGTGGCGCCGGACTTCCCGTTGGGGATCAATAATCTGGCTTACGCTTATTATTTGCGGGAAGATTACCCCCAGGCGATCCGGTTCGTGGACCGGGCGGCGGAACTGGGTTTTGCGGTGCATCCCGAATTTCTAAAGGAACTGGAGCGATACCGTTAATATGAGCGATCAGGAGCGCCTGTTTGCAGCATATGAAAAACTGGCGGCCGGGGCGGACCTGGCTTTTGCCAAGGTACAGCAGGAGCACGGCTCTTGCGTCAAGTGTGAGGTGGCCTGTTCTGATTGCTGTCACGCCGTGTTCGGCGTTTTTCCAATTGAGGCCGCCTATTTAAACCGCTATTTTGGCGCTTTGCCGGAGGAGCTGCGGGAGCAGGCCCGCCAAGGGCTGGCCCTGGCGGACCGGGAGCTGCGGGAGATGCAAAAGAAGCTGGAGGCCTGCGGGGACGACCGGGACGCGAGCAACCTGGTGATGGCTGAAACCAGAGTCCGCTGCCCCCTGCTGACCGCGGAAGAAAAATGCCTGCTCTATGACCGCCGGCCGATCACTTGCCGTGTTTACGGCATGCCCACCCAGGCGGGCGGCAAAACCAGAGCCTGTTGGAAAGCGGGTTTTGTCAGCGGGCAGGCTTATCCGGTTTTCGATCTGGATGCTATGTACCGTGAATTATACCGGCTTTCCGGCGATATGCTGGCCCTGGCCGGCGAAGAGGACCAGGAAAAAGCAGGACTGCTGGTTTCAGTGGCCCAGGCCCTCAAGTGAGATGAGGTTCGAGGTTCGAAGTTCGAGGTTCGATTTAAAGCTACTGGGCAGTGAGTTTACTGTTCACGCGTAACTGTTCGGCACCGAGCGGCAAAACAGGTTTCTGTTCACGCGTTACTATTCGGCATCAAGCCGGCCCGTAAAGTTATTAACCGTGCGCTCATACTCATTCGAGAAATCGCTTACGGTTAATAACTTTACGGGCCTGGGCTACGGGTACCAACAAACCTTGCATAGTCTCGAACCTCGAACTTCGAACATCGAGTTAACCGTGCGCTCAGGCTCTTTCGAGAAGCCGCTTACGGTTAATAGCTTTGCGGGCCGTATTCACTTTGAGGATTAGCAAACACTGCACTGTGACAATATTTTTTCCACCAGCTCACCTACTGTTGTTGGGACCAATTGCCCGGCGGCATAAATTTTCAGCTCGCCGGCGTCTGTGCGCAGTTTGGTTAGTTCTTCGCCGGCCAGGCCCGGATTGAGCCTTCCTAACAGTATGGCGGCGTAGCCGCGGGTTTCCGGGTTCTGATCCTGTAAAAAGGGAACAAAGTAAGCCGGTCTTTTGGGCAGCAGTTCCGGACGGGTTTCCGCGATCCGGCCCAGGGCGCGCAGCACTCTGGGCTTCATGGTTTCGTCCGCCAGGTACTTGTACAGCTCCGGGATATAGCCGGAAAAAATGCCCGGCGCCGCCGCGATAATCTCGCCGGCTGCGTCCACGGCGCCCCAGCTTGAAGCGGCCGTATCGTCCAAAGCGGTAAAGAGACGGTGCAGCAGTTTAGCCACCGGGCCGGAATCCCGCCGGGAGATTATCGCTGCCGCCTGACCCAGGGCGTCCGCGCTGCGGCAGCGCAGCAGCTCGTCCCCCGAATAGAGCAGGCGCTGCAGGTCATTAAGCACCCGGCTGTTGGCGGCGGCGCAGGCCAGCACCGGTTCCAAACGGTATTCGCCGACCAGGGAAGCTATTTCCCGCTTGGACAACGGCGGTGGGGCTGTTGCGGGGGCCGGCGCCCGGGCCGTTTGACCGAGGGGTTTGAGCTGGGCCAGTCTTTTTTGTACTCCCGCGGCGGTAACCTCGCGGATATCGTCGTGCAAACGGACAAAGTACAGGGCGCCCGGTATTTTCCTGCCGTTCAGATAACCTTCCGGCACCAGCAGATGGCTTTCAATATCGTAATGTTCCACCAGCGATTCCAGGTAGTCTTCATCCGGCAGCAGATCCCAGGCTAGGTCCCAGTCCATGGCGCAGCTGAAGACCAGGGCTTCGGAAAATGCCGCCCCTAAGTTATGGCCGCTGACGTCGTAGGCGTATACCGCCCCGCAGGAGCAGGCGCCCATCGGCATTTCGCTCCGTTTGTCGGCCTCCGCTTCGCCGGGCCGCTCAATGGGCAGTCCGCAAAAGGGGCAGGCGGCTTTTTCCGTGGTCACCCGGCCAAAGGGTCCTTTTTCGATACTGTAGCGGTGGTCCTTCATGGCGCTCCTCCGGTTTAATCATCCGGTCCCGGCAGTTCAAAAGATGAGCAGCTGTTGCCGGGGCTGCATGATTTGGTGTCAAATTTTGGCTTGGCGCCGCCGCCGGATTTCATGGCGTAATTGGTGCTGCTGATGACCCGCTCAAAGGTGTCTGACTGGCATTGGGGGCAGCGGAGCTCGAGCCGGTCGCCGGCTTTGATAAACAGTTTCTCAAACACGTGACCGCACTGGGTGCATCTGAATTCGTATATGGGCATGGTGCTTTGCTCCTTTCGTTCCATCCGGATCAGCTGTCCGGATAATTTAAGTATAACAGCAAGGTCAATTTATCGTCAAATAGTGGTTACTGTTCACGCGTTACTGTTGAGCATCAAGCCGGCAGGCTAAACTATTAACCGTGCGCTCATGCTCATTCGAGAAATCGCTTACGGTTAATAGTTTAGCCTGCCTGGGCTTGGCGTATGAGCAAGCACAGCATAGCCTCGAACATCGAACCTCGAACTTCGAGTAAACCGTGCGCTCATACTCTTCGAGAAATCGCTTACGGTTAATAACTTTACGGGCCTGGGCTACGGGTGCTAACAAACGTTGCATAGTATCGAACCTCGAACCTCGAACTTCGAACCTCGAGTAAGCGCTGGCATATTGTGTTCGTTGACAGGCCCGCCGGCTGCGTGCTAATCTACTAAGTGAAAAATATCCGCTCCGGCCCTTGGAGACGGGAGGAATAATGAGGCGAACCACGAATATTGCAAAGGGGATTTATCTGTTTTAAACCCTTTGCTGTTTTTTAGGACCTGCTGCCCGGAGAGGAGCGCTTCAGCGGGGCGGGCTGTCCACGAGATGAGAAAAGTATTTTTAAGGAGGTGAGCCCTATGTTTAAGGTAGCCATTGATCGTGACAAATGTGAGGGTTGTGGTGAGTGCACGGAATCCTGTCCGGCTGACATTTTAGAAATGGATGACGGGAAAGCCGCGGTAGCTAACCCCGAGGAGTGCCTTGGCTGCGAAACATGCGTTTCCGTATGCCCAAGCGGCGCTGTCACCGTGGAGGAAGGTTAATAATTTTTTGGTATGATCAGTTAAGACAACCAGGACACATATTATAAGATTGATGCTCCGAGGGAGGTGCGCTTTTGAGTTTAATAATCGGACAAATACTGCCGTATATTACGATAACCCTTTTTACCCTGGGCGTTTTGTATCGTCTGGGCCGCTGGGTGGGGCCGCGTATCGTGCACAATATTACGCTGTCGCCCTGGATGAAAACCAATACTGCAGTGACGATCAGAGTGGCTGAGGAAGCTTTTTTGTTCCGCAATTTATTCCGGTTTGATAAGGTTTTGTGGCTTGGCGCTATTTTAATGCATTTTTCCCTGCTCAATGTGCTTGGCGGGCATGTGGTGGGCTTCGGTACACTGGGCAAACAATTTGCTTTTATTCCCGGTCTGGGGATTACCGAGGATTTGAGCGAGCAAATGTCAAACCTGCTGGGTTCGGTGTTTGGCCTGCTGCTTTTACTTACTTTATTATTTTTGCTTTACCGCCGTTTGACCCTGCCGAAGGTGAAGCTGGTGTCCAGTATCAGCGACAATCTGTGGCTGGTTTTTCTGATTTTGTTGGTTGGCGTGGGCGACCTGATGCGCTTTTTCGAGTTTGCCGCCACGAATGTGGACTATAAAGCGGTGCAAGATTATCTTGTGGCCCTGGCTTTGTTCAAGCCGGTTACCGATATGCCTCTTTTGAGCAATTACTTTTTCCTGACCCACTTTCTGCTGGTGCAGATACTGCTGATTGTTTTCCCGTTCAGTAAGCTGATGCATATTTTCGGCATGTTCGCCGAGCGCTGGATTATCAACCGGGTTTACAAGGATCCCGCCCCCGGTTTGCCTAATGTGGACGTAGCGGCGGCCCGTTTGGCCGGCATTGGAGTTCCGTCCGGCGACGCCGCGGAAGAGGGGGTTTAAATTATGCCAGAATATAATGGAATGGTCCAACCGGTCAGAGCTACTCCGCAAGAACTGAGCAAAATTTTTGTCGAGGCGGTGCCCGACGAGCAAAAGCCGGAGAAAGCGGTAGAATACCTGGACAGTATCCGGAAAAAATTCCGCTCCTTTGTAATGGCCATGGAATCCTGCGTTAAATGCGGTCAGTGCGCGGAAAACTGTCACACTTATCTGGGCACCAGGGATCCCAACAATATTCCCGCCAACCGGACCGAGTTGATCCGCAAAATCTACCGCCGCTACTTCACCCTGGAAGGCCGCTGGTTCGGCAAACTGGTGGGGGCGGAGGATATCAGTCTGGATGTTCTGGAGCAGTGGTATTCTTACTTTTATCAGTGCAGTCAATGCCGCCGCTGCGCCCATGTGTGCCCCTTCGGCATCGATACCTGCGAGGTTACTTTTATCGGCCGGCAAATTCTGCACTGGCTGGGCATTGCGCCCAAGCTGCACGCCACTACCGCCGGCGGGATGTATAAGACGGGCAACCATATGACTTTGCCCAAGCCGGGGATCATTGATACTTTGGAATTCCTGGCTGAGGAAGTAGTGGATATCTACGGCGCGGAAATTGAGTTTCCCGTCGATAAACCGGACTCGGATATTCTCTATATTCCGTCCTCGGCGGACTTTTCGCTGAATGAGTACACCCTGATGGGCGCGGGTTTGTTCTTTAATTATATCGGCGCCAACTGGACCATCCCCAGCACCGTTACCGAGGCCGGCAACTTTGGTTTTCTGTTTGACCAGTACCATACCCAGCGGAGTAATGTTAACAAGCTGCTGGACGCGGCCCATGAACTGGGCATCAAGAAAATTGTTTGGGGCGAGTGCGGCCATGGCTGGCGGGCGGCGAAAATGTATATTCCGTCGCTGGCGGACCGGCCGGTGCGTTGGCCGATCACCCATATTCACGATGAAATAGCCGACTTAATCCGCAAGGGCGAACTGAAGATCGACCCGGCGAAGAATTACCAGCCGGTGACCTTGCATGATCCCTGTAACTATGTGCGGGCCTGCGGCTTAAACGACAATATGCGCACCATTATCAACGCCGTGACTTCGGACTTCCGGGAAATGACGCCGAACGGCGCCGATAATTTCTGCTGCGGCGGCGGGTCCGGCATTTTGTTTGACGACCCGGAAATGTACCAGCGCCGGATTCAACTGAGCCAGAAGAAGGCCGATCAGGTCAGAGCGACCGGGATAGGCAAAGACGGCAACGGCATCCTGTGCGCGCCCTGTTCCATTTGTAAGGCGCAATTGTACCCGATGGTGGAGGAGCATGAGCTGGGCGTGGAAGTAAAAGGGCTCGTTGATTTGGTGGGCAAAGCCTTGGTTTGGAAGTAGCACTTGCTTATATCCGGGAGGTGTATTGGCAGTGCCCTGCTTAACCGTAAACGGGGTGGAAATAGAGCTGGACGACGACGGATTTATGATCGACCCTGATTTGTGGAACGAAGATGTGGCCAGGGCGTTGGCTTCCTCCGAAGGGATAAGCAAGCTGAAAGAAGACCATTGGAAGGTGGTTGGTTTCCTGCGGGATTATTTCAAGCAGTACCACCTGGCGCCGATGGTGCGGAAATTATGTCAGGAGACGGGCTGCAGCTTGAGATATATCTATGAACTGTTTCCGTCCGGGCCGGCCCAGGGGGCTTGCAAGCTGGCCGGGCTGCCCAAACCAACCGGCTGTGTGTGAGCGGTTTTTGCTGCTCGCTGTGATGGGGCAGGCGGATTGGTCGTTGTTGGTGGCCGTTGATTGAAAATCAGGCACAGGCGCGTCCGGTGTTTTACTCCGGTACGGCTGTGCCTTTTATTTTGGGGGATATTTTGGGGGATATTTTGGGGCATATAATAATACTACTAATACCCCGCAAAGGGAGGTGCAGCCATGAGCGGTTACGCGATACCCAGACTGGTGATTGCCGCGCCCCACGGACGTTCGGGCAAAACCACCGCCACGGTTGGCTTGCTGGCGGCGCTGCAAAAAGCCGGCTGTCAGGTTCAACCATATAAAAAGGGACCGGACTTTATCGACCCCAGCTGGATGACCAGGATTAGCGGGCGGCCTTGCCGGAATCTGGACAGCTTTCTGATGGCTCGGGACACCATTCGCGCCTCCTTTGTCCACGGCGCCAGGGACGCCGATGCGGCCGTGGTGGAAGGGGCCATGGGGCTCTTTGACGGGGTGGATTTGGAGGGCAGCGGCAGTACCGCGGAAATAGCCAAAGCTATTGAGGCGCCGGTGGTGCTGGTGGTGGACACGACCAGAATGACCCGCAGCGTGGCGGCCCTGGTGTCCGGGTACCAGCATTTTGATCCGGAGGTCCGGGTGGCGGGAGTAATTTTGAACCAGGTGGCGGCCAGGCCGCGTCATGAGCAGATGCTCCGGGCGGCTGTCGAGCGTTACTGCGGGATCCCGGTGCTGGGGGTGATGCCCAAGGGACAGAAGCTGGCGATTGCCGACCGGCATCTTGGTCTGGTGCCGGCGGGGGAGAGCGACGAGTTGGCGGCGGCGATTGATCAGGCTGCGGCGGTGGCCGGCGCCTGCCTGGATCTGGAGGCCATTATGGCGGTAGCCCGTTCCGCGCCGCCCCTGGCGGTGGCGGCCGCCGGATCCTTGGCGCCGGCGATTGGGCCACTGGTTAAAGTGGCGGTATTTATGGACCGGGTATTCAGCTTTTATTATCCGGAAAATCTGGAGGCTTTGACCGCAGCCGGGGCGGAGATCGTGCCGGTTAACTCGCTGAGTGACCCTTGTCTGCCGGAGGTTGACGCCGCTTATATCGGCGGCGGTTTCCCGGAGGTGCTGGCCGCCGGGCTGGCGGCCAATCAAGCGCTGCGCGTTGATTTGCGGCGGCGGATTGAAGAGGGGCTGCCGGTTTACGCGGAATGTGGCGGCTTGATGTACCTGGGCCGCCAAATCTCCTGGCGCGGCGTGGCATATCCCATGGTGGGCGCCCTGCCTTTTGACGTGGTGATGATGGACAGGCCTCAGGGCCACGGCTACATTACGCTGCAAGTGCGGCGGGAGAACCCGTATTTCAAAGTGGGGGAAGAAATCAGAGGGCATGAGTTTCACCATTCCCGGGTGGAAAACCTGGACCGGGAACTGGTGCGCTGCGCTTTCCAGGTTACCAGGGGCAGCGGTCTGGACGGGCGGCAGGACGGCGTCATCTACAAAAACGTGCTGGCCTGTTATACCCATTTGCACGCTCTGGCCACGCCTCAATGGGCCAGCCGCCTGGTGGCGGCAGGCCGGCAAGGGAAGCGGTCCTGATGTCCATGACTGATACGGCGAAGGCGATCCCGGCTTACTCGAGGTTCGAGGTTCGAGGTTCGAAGTTCGAGGTTCGAGACTATGCAGTGTTTGTTGATACCCATAGCCCAGGCCCGCAAACCCGTTAACCGTAAGCGATTTCTCGGAGAGTATGAGCGCACGGTTAACGGGTTTGCGGGCCGGATGGTGCCGAACAGTAACGTGTGAACAGTAACGAAAGCGGTGTGGTACTTGCTGGCAAATATATTTCTGGTCGCGACGGAAGTAATCATTTTATTTATTTTAATCGCGGTTGGCGGCGCCGCCACAAAACTTAAGTGGTTGACTAAAGACAGCGCCACCCAGATGACCAATATCGTACTGTATTTCGCTACGCCCTGTATCGTTGTCGAGTCGTTTAACGCGGTGCGGCTAACCCCTGATTTAGTGCTTGGCTTGGGCAAAACCGCCGTGATTGCCATTGTGGTACATACCTTAGGGATATTCATTGCCACGTTTTTATTCCGCCGCAAGCCCCAAAAGCAGCGCAGCATATTTAACGTCAGCGCCGTTTTTCC